>Ga0114960_10000659_pt1 | contig 28869 bp, 25 predicted proteins | sample C_130625_MF_Meta_FD_92637 | JGI IMG/M metagenome (GOLD analysis project Ga0114960, IMG submission 92637) | Freshwater microbial communities from Lake Croche, Canada to study carbon cycling - C_130625_MF_MetaG | ecosystem: Environmental > Aquatic > Freshwater > Lake | place: Lake Croche, Canada... | reverse complement strand
CTAAGATCTTACTTTAAGAAAAATCTTAGATTAAGATCTTGCTAAGATCTTGGAAATTCTTAGAATCTTAAGTTAAAAACTTACTAAGATCTTAATCTAAGAAACTATATAAAGAACTACAAATAAAACATACATAAACATGACGAGTCATGCAGAGGATTACAGAATTATTATTGACAACAAGGAGATCTGGAATTTCTACAACAACAACAAAAATATTAATATCGAGTCAGCAAACCTACTCATGATCAAGTTCATCGAGAGCATGTTCAATCACATTACAGAAGACCAAGAATCCAATATTAATTCCCAGATCCTCTCCTTCATGAACGAAAATCGAACCGAACTTGGAAACATCAAGACCAATATCGCAACCATTCACGAGAGTCTGTCCAAGATCAACTCGGAGGTACTAAATACCATGTCTTTGCAACTCGTGAATCTAAAAAAAGAGTACATTGATGATGTCAAACAGATTATAATGAATAGTTCACTAACAACCTACGAAAAGATCGACTCCCTAGTAGACAAAAATACAGGACACCTCTTGGACAAGACGACTCTTATCTTGAATGATATTCTACCAAAAAACCAAGAACACCTTAATAGACAGATCTCAGAAAACCTGAGACAATTTCATCAATCGATCACACAAGAGACGAATCAACTAGCAAAATCCATGAACCAAGAAGGCTCGCTAACAGAATTTATTACTTCGTTTGATCAGAAATATAATGCAGTCATGCAGAACATCCAACAACCACTGTACACGTTCTTTACTGCAAGCGAAGAACGTATCAACAAAAACATAGATGCCTTGAAAGAATCATCTACCCAATCACTCGTGTCCAAGAATAAAGTCTTGGACGATCTAGGCGAATTTCTAGGAAAATACAAGGGGTCGAGCAATAAGGGGAAGTTCGGAGAACAAAACCTACACTCCATTCTCAATACGCTATACTCTAATGCAGAGATTATCAACACATCGGGTACCAAGGCATCGGGCGACTTCATCATGAAGCGTATAGACAAACCAAGCATCCTCTTTGAGAACAAGGACTATGACTACAATATTCCCAAGGATGAGATCGCCAAGTTTATTCGCGATGTAGACACCCAAAATATGCACGGAATCTTTTCCTCCCAATATTCCGGAATTGCGTTCAAACAAAATTTCCAGATCGATATTAATAAGGGAAATGTCTTGGTCTACATTCAACACTGCGAATACTCCTTGGACAAAATCCGCATCGCAGTTGATATCATCGACAGTTTGGCAGTAAAACTCCAAGATTTGAACATGGATGAAGACGGAAATACCATTTCGAAAGAGATCTTGGACGAGATCAACCAAGAATATCAAGGATTCATCACTCAAAAAGAGACTATGACTACACTATTGAAGGATTTTACCAAGAAAATGAACACACAAATTGAGGACATCAGACTACCATGCTTGGACAAATACCTTTCGCAAAAATATGCATATGTCAAGGCCAATAGTTTCAACTGTGATATATGCAGTGCTTTCTCTGCAAGTACTAAGCAAAGTTTGGCTGCACACAAGCGAAGTTGTTCCAAGAAGAGTAAACTGGAAAATATTGTTGTGGAGGCTACTGCAAGAAAATAGAAATCCTATTATTATTCAAAACACCCAAAAATGAGTGTTTTTGCGGATCCAATAAAAATGTGCAAATCTTGGACATTTGCGAAAATAGTTTTGTAAAAATGATGGACCCAAAAGAATTGTATCTATCCTTCATAAAGATATATAAACCTATTGTCCGTTAATTGTCCAAGGCGGCTATCCTCAGTGGAACGATGAATCTCCTTAGTTTGTCTATTTTTATGACGGCGCTTGCGTGGTTTGGATCGGGGTTTCATACACCTCGATCAAGTAGGATCGTATTGAATCCTCTTTATCTGCGTCCAAAGTATCCCATCTCGCAAAATTACTATGAAAATATGATACACCGATTGAACTCCAGGAACCTAACTGTCCAAGATGCATCCATTCTTGGACTCGATGAAAATGCGATCGATTTTTTACATGCTTTGAATGAAACAATGTCAAATATGAATGCTTCTATGAATTTTCCGAAAGGTCCTCATAGTAGAAGTCCCAAAGCCGGCATCCGAATTTTTATCAACAAGAATGGGATCAGGGGGATCCCCGGTATGGGACCCGACGAATTTCCGTTTAATATTCTTCCCAGAGATTTACCATATGAACCAGGAAATCCGGAGGACGACGGCGAAGAAGACGACGACGATGGCGACACTTTCCTCAAATTCAAACAACGTCAGTCCAAGAAGTCGGAAAACTTCGAAGTTATCAGTGATTTCCCTATGAAATTTGCCGATGTCGGTGGATATGAAAACATCAAGGCCGAGCTTGGACAATGCGTAGATATTTTGTCTAATTTCACCAAGTATACCAAATACAATGTTCGCGTTCCTCGTGGAATCATATTCGAAGGCCCTCCAGGAAATGGCAAGACAATGATGGCGAAAGCATTGGCCGGCGAAGCCGGTATCCCCTTTATCGCAGTTTCAGGAGCACAGTTCCAAGATAAATACGTCGGTGTAGGAAGCTCGCGTATTCGCGAACTCTTTGAACTAGCCAAGAAACACGCCCCCGTTATTATTTTCATTGACGAAATCGACGCTCTTGGACGAAAGAGATCCAGTGATGGTGAATCTTCTGGTTCAGAACGTGATAATACTCTGAATGAACTCTTGGTTGCCATGGACGGATTCAAGAACAATACCGGTGTTTTTGTAGTAGGTGCTACCAATCGCGCCGACCTCTTGGATCCAGCATTGCTGCGTCCCGGACGTATTGATAAACGCATCTTTATTGGAAATCCCGATGCAAAGACCCGAGAGGCAATGTTGCGCATCCACACTCGAGGTAAACCCTATGATGCCAAGATTTCCCTCTGTGATCTGGTAGATATGACGGCGGGACTTTCGGGAGCCCAGATTGAAAACTTGTTGAACGAGGCTCTTTTGAATGCACTACGATATGGTCGCGAAATTATTGCAACAGAAGATCTGGATCTCATTATGAACAAAATGATGGTGGGATGGCAACCCAATGAACACTTGTTTACTACAGATATTATTGACCATATTGCGATCCACGAATTAGGACACGCCGTTCTTGGACTCTTGTCCAAACATCATTCCAAAATGTCCAAGATTATCATCAATCTGTCAGCCCCCAAATCACCCGCATACACAGTTTTTGAACACTCGGACGCGCCCATTTATACACGCGAGGCCTTGTTCGAACATTTGATGATCCTCTTGGGAGGACGCATAGCAGAAGAGGTCTTTTACAATGTTTCGGTAACCACGGGAGCTATTAGCGACTTCGAAGAGGCCTTGAAGCTGGCCGAGAAGATGGTCGTATATTATGGTATGGGTATAGGAAAAACTCTTATTTATCCCAGTAATAGTGAGAAGTACAAGGCAATGGTGGACGATCAAGTTGCGCAGCTCATCGATACGGCTTATCATGAAGCATATGGTATTGTGGCGGGTGCAAAGGATTTCATTGAGGAAGCAGTTGTTTTGTTGAAACGTGATACGATTGTTCGCGAAGAGGTATTGTCCAAGATGATTCGGGAAAAGTATCCTGAATTGATTAAATAACTGTATATCAAAAAAACATAAACGTAAACATAATAATTTTATACAAACAAATGTATACGGCTATTATTGTTGAACCCCGAAAACACGCCGCATTATTTTTTGTGTTGAACAACATCTTGACCAATTTATCCGATGAATGGAATATTGTTATCTGTCATGGTAATCAAAATATTGATTTTGTCATGGATATTGTACAACAGAAACTTTCGCGTTTTATTAGCCGCATTACTTGTATAAATCTCAACGTAGATAATTTGAGCAGAGACCAATATAGCGATTTGTTAATTCAACCATCGTTTTATGAAATGATACCAACCGAAACGTTTCTCATATTTCAGACGGATTCTATAATTCTATCTAAAAATAAAGATAGTATCAACAAGTTTTTAGAGTATGATTATGTTGGTGCTCCATGGGATCATTGTCCAGTAGCTTCAGAACAAGTCGGTAATGGTGGATTTTCGTTGCGAAAGAAAAGTGTAATGTTAGATATCATTGCAAAAGTGCCATATAATACTTTTGCGGAAGATGTATATTTTTGTTATCACCCAACGGAAAAAATGTACAAACCCAGTTTTGAAAAAGCCAAATCCTTTTCTGTAGAAACACTTTTTCATTCCACTCCATTTGGTTGCCATCGTCCTTGGCAAATGTCGGGATCTAATCAAAGAATATTTTATACATTGTATCCCGAAGCCTATGAATTGTATAGATTAAATCATAGTGACTAAAAATTGAACGAAATTATAATCTTAGTAAAAAATAATATATTTATATTTTACTATGCAAACAAGGAGTCAAACTACTTCAATAATAATATCATCAACATCTGAAAGAGTATTATCTGCCGAATTACCAGTAGAAATCGACTTTGACGAGGCTAGTCGCGCTTGGAAACAAAACAAACAGCGACGTGGAGCCTCCTATTATTACTTATGTGGACACGTCTTGGCCAATGGAACAGATACCTGTAAAAATCCCGCAAAAAAAGGCATTCATTCTACTTTCTACTGTCATAAACATTCACAGGAATAGGAGAGCTATTATGAGATGGACTGTCTGTAGTAAATCTACTAAATAAATATAGTAAACGCTCTCTCATGGAAGTAGACAGAACAGATAAAATCACTGAAATAATCGCTGGATTTCTAACAACAACACCAAGCGATGTGTGAGAATTATATTGAAACCATCCATTGAACGGAGATGATATTTTCTGCAACAATCCATATAACATAAATGCAATAAATCCCTGGATAGAGAGTTGTAGTAATAGTTTTAACCCTAAATACAAAGAACTGTCCTCTGACTCGGAAATAATATCAAATCTTGGTAAAATATTCCCATCAATTACAATAGCTAGGATAAAACTACATGAAACATAGATTATTATCACCCACAAATAGTCTATAAATGCAATAGGATATTGTTCTAAAGGATATGATAATGTATCGATTTGATGTTTTTTACTAGGCATACCGTTGTTGCATTATATAGATATATATTTATCGTCCTAGTTTTTTGCATTTGAAACATAATCTGCTACTTTGTCCTTTTCAGCCTGTGTTATGTAAATATGCCTCGTACCAAATTCTTTGTCCATCTTTACGATCGAATGAATAGTTTTCGCTAGTTCCAATTTTGTTCCACTCTTGGACATTCGATTCTTTTTTATGATTTTCTGTATCTCTTCCATAGTTATCTCGGTTGATTGTTTTGTAGATGATACCTTTGCTACCTTGATCGTCTTGTTTATCTTGACCTTGGTCTTGGCTGTCTTAGTCGTAGTTTTTATCCATTTATAGACACCGTTTTTATCCGGTGTAGAAACGTAGTAGTTTCCATCATTGCCTTTCTTTTTAGCGGTTTTGCAATCACTAGCCGAATACGCCGGCGAATTTCGTGTTCTATATTTTGTCTGTGTTTTCTTAGTACAGACCATTTGAATTGATTGTCGTATATATTATACAAATAAAACTTACATAAATAGAAATCATTCGAATTATAGAAAGTATGAAAGTTATTTATCGAATCAGCGATTCTGGGTACAAGAAAATCAAGCCCTATTACGTAAATAACCGTAATGTATTTTTACATTTTTTGACTGTATTCAAGGATCATGATATCTATCTTTTTGCAGACAATATTAGTGAAGAGACTTATTCATTTTTGACAAATCATATGGACGCCAAGAAGATTATCCGGACATCTTTATCCAATGCAGGCTCTTTCATGTATTCATTGAAATATGCGATGGATCATTTCCAAGACAATGACAAGGTATATTTTGCCGAAGATGACTATATTTATACCAACAATGCACCGTCTATCATAGAAGAGGGTCTCGATCTTGGAGAATACTCTTCCGGGTATGATCACCCAGACAAGTATATCAACCACAGTGAAGGCGGTCCAAATCCTTTCATTGCGGAAGGAGGAGAACTAACTCGTGTTCTTGTGAGTAAAAGTTCACATTGGAAATATACCAATAGTTGCTGTATGACATTTGCAACTACGGTAAAAACACTCAAAGAAGATTTGTCGATTTTCCAAAAGTATTGTTCTGGTACGCACCCCCACGATTTTCAGTTATTTTGCGAATTGATTCAAAGTAAAAAAAGGAAATTAGTTAGCTCTATACCCGGTGTATCTACTCACGGCGAAATAATGTGGTTATCCAAATTTGTTGATTGGGAAAAGGTCTTTTGGGAATCGCTTGCACCCTTGAATATTATTGTATCTGATACCACAATGAACCAAGATTAACTATAGAATCCTTCTAAATTTTCATTGAAATAAATATAGTATCTCAATGAAATATGTATAAACTGGTTGTATAGTATAGTGTATGTATTTTGATAAATAAATATGCTACATAAAATGAGCGATGAACAACGCGTAGTCTTGGACTATATTCGCGCAGGACACAATGTTATTGTCGATGCCTGTGCAGGATCGGGGAAATCAACAACAATCTTGTCTATTGCAAAAGAAATGTCCGGTAAAAAAATCCGGCAATTTACTTATAACGCCATGTTGCGACACGAAGTAAAAGAAAAGGTGAAGGATCTTGGATTACACAATTTACAGGTTCACACATACCACAGTTTTGCGGTGAATTATTATTCCGATCTTGGACACACAGATACCGGAATTCGACACATTTTGCGTGAAAATATAGCGCCTAGAATCCCCATTCCTTTGGTAGACCTCGTCGTCTTGGACGAAAGCCAAGATATGACCAAACTCTATTTCCAATTGATCGTCAAAATGTCCAAGGATATGATAGGCTCTATTTCGGCGACAATAAAACCCTTTCAACTCTTGGTCTTAGGCGACTATATGCAAGGGCTCTATGAATTCAAAGGTGCGGATATCCGGTTTTTAACACGGGCGGAACAGGTGTGGTCTGTGCTACCCTATTTACAGAGTCCCGTATTCAAACAATGTACTCTAAAAACCTCGTATCGTATAACAAATCAGATGGCCCATTTCGTGAATTGCGACATGTTGGGTGAAAATCGATTGTTGGCTTGTCGCGATGGATCGCCGGTTGTCTATATCCGTCGTCCAAGACATCAGATCGAAAAAATCGTGGTCTATCAAATCAACCGACTTTTGCTAGAAGGCGAGAGTCCGTCCGATATTTTCGTCTTGGGCGGTTCTGTAAAAGGTGCAAATAGTCATATTCGACATATGGAAAATACGTTAACCCTGAATGATATTCCCTGTCATGTTCCCGCATTTGAAACGGATGCAATGGACGAGCGGGTTATCGAAGGTAAAGTCGTTTTTTCAACGTTTCATACAGCCAAAGGTCGCCAGCGTAAATATGTCTTTGTCGTGGGTTTCGATCAGGGTTATTTTTATAATGCGCGGACTTTGTTAAAAACCGTGTGTCCAAATACACTGTACGTTGGATGCACTCGGGCTACGCACGGTCTCTTTTTACTAGAAAATGACAGCTCACGTCCCTTGGAATTTCTAAAGCGGACACAACACGACATGAAACAGAGCGACTATATTGATTTCAAGGGGATTCCACAGACTATTTTTCATACGAGCGGGGATGTCCAAGACCAAGAAGAACAAGGGGTTGTCTTGATTCCTACGTATCACGTAGCGCCTACAGAACTCATCAAATTTGTAAAAGAATCCACGTTGGAAAGAATAACACCCCTCTTGGACAAGATCTTTGTACAAGAAGTGGGATGTTTACCTGAAAACGAAATTTTGATACCCACCATGATTCGAACTGCGCGCGGACTACACGAAGATGTTAGCGATTTGAATGGTATTGCCTTACCCGCCATGTATTTCGATTCTATTCTGGCCGAGAAACGAGGATCCGCGGTTATCATGGAGATGATCCAAGAATCCGTCAAAGAAATGAAACCGAATAGTCATGGATTTTTGAAACAACGTGTCCAAGAATTGCCCACAGAGTTTACTAGTCCCGCAGATTACCTCTATTTGGCGAATGTCTATTCCGCTGTCCAAGAAAAACTATATTCGAAATTGCGACAGATTGATCGCGCAGAATATTCTTGGATTACTCCAGAAATGATGTCGCGATGTACTGCGCGACTGCAAGAGTATATTGTGGATCATCAGGATAGTTGTTCTTTGTCAAACATCTTGATAGAACATTCTTTGATCCATTTTGTCCAAGAAGAGAAACACACCGCGATTGAAAAAGCATTGTATCCATTTTTCAGCTATGAAACGCGGTTTCGGTTTAGTGCGAGGGCTGATCTAATAACTGAATCCACATTGTGGGAGCTAAAATGCACGAGCAAGATTAGCCAGGATCATTTGATGCAACTCGTTATCTATGCATGGATTTGGCGGTTAACTAACCCTGGGTTAGAGATGGGTGCTTCTGTTGAAAAAGCCTTCAAAATCATGAACATCCGAACAGGGGAACGCTTGCGTCTAGAGGCTACCTTGGACGAACTAACCTTTATTGTAGTGGAATTGTTGAAGGGGAAGTATGGTGGAACGGAAAGCTTGGACAATGAAGACTTTGTCCAAGAATGTGTAGATCATATCTTGGACACTACTTCGTTATAGTATAGGAAGAGGGTTCGATGGAGGGGGGGGGATATGTTAAATATTATCCAGTTGATACACTGAATAATATTCTATACCTTATTAAGCCGTTGTCTGCACAGCATTATTTCCCATACCTTGTTGATGAGGAGTTTCATGTGCTTGATTTTGACCCATTGTGTTTGCAGTAGGACTTGACGGTTGACCGGGATTCTTACCCTCCTCCTCTTTTTTACCCCAATTGAACATCCAACCTAGAAACCCGCCTTTTTGTGTACGTCTGCGGTTTATCGATTTTCGAGGAACAAAATTCTTATTATTTTGGATGGCGCGCAATAAACGCAGCTGCTTCATGGCATTCTTCTTGGACGCGCATTTGGCCATGGCTCGTTTCGACTTGCGATTTGAAACACGATAACAATTTTTATTAGGTACCTTTCTCATCGTATATGGCATCTTTAGTCCAAGAAAGAACAAAAAAGGGATCTCTATACAATAGTATGATATTAATAATATCCTAATGTCCTAAATATCTATCGCCTACGATTTCTTCTTTTCATAGTTCTGGTCCTATTGTACATTCTCTTGGAAAGATCCGTTTTCTTACAGCGTTTTCCGCGGCTGTGTTTTATCTTATAGGTTTGTCGAATCGGACGACGAAACGAAATATGTCTTGGGCCATTGTTTACCATATTTGTTATATAAAACGGTTTTCGGTTGATCTGACCCTTGACCAAGAAGTCATTATGTTGAGGATCCCGTTTGTTATACGATTGAACCTCTACATCTCTAACTATTTTACCATTATGAATCTCCTTTTCCATCATATTGCTAGTCGAGGTTGAAGATCTGAAGATGTTGGTCATTGGAAACATGGTAGGAAACATGGTTACAATATTTATAGATTTTTTGTGGATTAGGGTCTAAATAGAATATAGTCTCTTGATATAGTATCCGAATCCAATGTTTTTCATTGAATGTCCCCATTGCAAACAATCCATCGAGGTCTTGGAAATCAATTGCAAGATCTTCCGATGTGGTCTCTACAAAGATTCTTTCAAACAGATTGATCCCCATATGTCCAAGACTGAATGTGATCGATTGGTTGCGGAATCCAAGATCTATGGGTGTTCTAAACCATTTATGATTGTCCAAGATAGTTCGGCCAATTCTTGGACCGCGGTTGAATGTGATTATATTTGATGTTTCATTTTGATCATGCGGTTGTTGACGTATTATTTACTACACCATGATTTGCAGAATTACTCGATCCGGTTGCTATTGGTGGTGCTGCTGCCGTTGGAGCTACAGGAGTACCTTCTTTTTTACTATTATCGTCCGTATGTCCAAGAAAATATTGCATCCAGGTTCTACCTCCTTTTTGCATACGTCCTTTCTTTGCAGATTTTCGCGGAACAAAATTCTTGTTATTTTGGATTGCGCGTAATAAACGCAATTATTTCATGGCATTCTTCTTGGACGCGCATTTTGCCATGACTCGTTTTGACTTGCGATTCGAAACACGATAACAATTTTTATTAGGAACTTTTCTCATAGTATATATATGGCATGTTCTATATACTATGAGACAGATATATTCTTGGACATAGTATTGGATTCTATTTTCTTCGTTTCGTAGATTTTTTATGTCTTCTTCTAGTCAGCTTCTTTTTCGAGATTTTATATGATCGTTTTACTGGCATATTTGTCATTAAAAATGGTGTTCGGTTAATTTTTCCTTTTATTAAGTAATTATTGTGATCCTGGTCTCGTTGATTATAGGATTGTACTTGAATATCTTTGACAATACGACCGTTTCGAATCTCTTTTTCAGCTAAATTACTTATTGAGGAAGAAAATACCAGGGGATTCGTTGGAAATACCAATGGAAACATAGTGAATAATATAATGGTCTTATAAATAAACTATATTAAAGAGTGTTTTTAATAATAGTATAAAAATGAAAACGTATGTTTACATACACGTGTGTTGCATTAACAATTGGAAGGAGATTTTTAGCAATATATTATCTCATATAAAAACGAGTGGACTATATGAATCAATTGAAAAAATAAGATGTAATGTTTTAACGCAAAATAAAGACGACATTTCATGGTTTCAAGACGATAAAATAGAGATTATTGGTACAAGCAACAATCTAAATCTCTACGAAACATCTACGATTAACTTATTATATCGAGACGCAACCATGGATGATTTTCATGTGTTATATCTTCATACAAAAGGCGTAAGACATAATAACAGCAATCAATGTGTAAACGATTGGGTTGATTTTTTGTGCTATTTTAATATCCAACAACACGATGTTTGCCGAAAACAATTGGAAAACTATAACTGTGTAGGAGCAAATTTACGTACATCTGATTGCATACGTCATCCAGTACACTATTCCGGAAATTTTTGGTGGTCGACATCCAACTATATTCGGTCTTTAGAACCGTGTATACAAAAAACTTATAATTCACCTGAATTTTGGCTTACTGAAAACCGGAAAGGACAATTTTTATCTTTATGGAATTCCAATAAAGATCATTATAATCATAGATATGATTCGTCCAATTATGTTGACAAACCTTTTCAAAATATTGAAGTTATAATTACATAATTATTTACGAACAGTTTTATTCCTTTTTTGTTGCGGCTGTAGTATCTTCTTGGAGTTGGATTTAATAAACTTTGCAATGTCTTCTTCATCCTCAATAAATCGTTTCACTATTTCTTGATAGAAACCGCGAAACTCTTTGATCTTGGATTTCATTTGATCTAGAGTGAACCATTGAATCTCGATTTTTTCGAACAGCTTCGTTTTATTAAGAAGAGTTTGGTTCATACGCGACCATAGAAATCGGTGATTTTGATTATAGTACTTTGGTAAATTAAAGTCATACTCATGAGCAAAGATATGGACATGATATGTGTCATGTGTTATATTATACGTGCCCCCGTTTTTCTTGATAAGTGCGCGCACCTCTTTTTCGTCTCCTAAGAACCCAGTTAGTTCTTCTGCGCCTTCGCGCATGGCGGTATCATAGGGTGTCTCACCTTTGTCTACACCTCCTCCAAAATCGGAGAATCCCTTGGACGAATCTTCCATGGGATTCTCTTTACCAAACAAAAAATAGAGGTTTCCTTTGTACCACGCAACAGGTAAAATACTTCCAGCGACCATTCTTGAAATACTACTATATTGATATATTTTTAAGTAGGGGGCGTTCTTTTTCTTCTATGGTCCAATGTTTTTTATTGCTATATAAATATTCAGTCGCTGGATGTTTGAAGCAAAAATGTGGATTATAGTCGATTCCATAGACCCGATAAGATATATTATTTGACGATCGATATGTTATATCAGTAGTTTTATTGATTTGCTTATGTGGAATGATTTGACCTTGAAAATATTGCATGTGTATTTCATTGATAGCTCTCGAATAAACCGATGGTCCAGTCATTTTATGTATATCATTTGGATGCAGATTATACCGTATATTTTCAACTATAAGATCAATTGTTCGCTTCAAAATGGGATGTCCTTTCGAAAAAATCAAGGCCCATTGTACATATAGATATGGATTACCTTCTGCCGTTATGATGGCTTCATCTTCCTCTTTTATTAATAGACGTAAAGGTTCTACAATGCTAGAATCCATATCTAAATAAACGCCCCCATATTTATATAATACCAAATATCGCCAAAAATCCACTTTTGCAACAATAATATTGAGTCGATGATAGCATTCCGCAATTTCCCCCGGATAATATTCATTCACAAACTCATCCATCTCTTCATCTGTGTATAAATGATAAGAATATTCTGGATTGGCTTGTTTACATTTATCGACCTCTTCTTGAACTCGCGGATGTAAATCTCTTGTATACCATGATTGAAAAATGTTTTTCTCTATCATTGTAATAATTATATAGTCAGTCGTATAGTTGTAAAACTGAAAAAAAATATATAAAATAACCGCATCGATATACCTATACAACAATATGTGGATTGGATTTGTATCGTCTGTAATGATATTTATTGCATCATATATGAACTATGGAAAAATAGTACCTGGATTATCATTTCGTTCATGGGAGCTAAACTACGATTGGAAGAACTTAGTCGAATACAATCATCCTTGCATTTCTTTTTCAGTTTCACATGATACTACATGTAATGATATGTGTATATTTTGTCGAGACCATCTTGGACACCATGCATTTTATTTTACCGATAATGTATGTTTACGAAAAGGAAATGGTGGAATGTGTCATGGTACACCTATTCCATCTACCAATTATACATGTTGTATCGAGTAAAACAATCAAAATATAATTCGTTTGATGGATGATTCGATTGTGTTAACTAGAGGAAGTGATTGCTGCGATGGTTGTTGTTGTGTTTCCAAGAATCGACAAGCTATTTTGATGTCATCATACCCTATGTTATTGGAAATAGACTCTTTGATCGTTTTCAATGATATTCCAGATGGATCTATAGGATTATATAGAACCTTATAGGCTGCACCAATTTCTTCAAATCTAGATGAAGACATGAAATCATCTATTGTCAATGCAGGATCAGGGATTTGTTGCATCAAATGATCGCGAATCGTGGAGAGTTTTAGTCCGCGTTCTTCGGCGATTTTCTTCATCGGTTTCCCCTCTTTGAATAGTCCTAATGTTATCTCACTCGTTTTCAGTTTTCGGGGTTCTTGGACATAGGTAGAACCCGAAGAAAGAGGTTCTTGGACATAGGTAGAACCCGAAGAAAGAGGTTCTTGGACATAGGAGGATGGGGGAGAGACGATAATGGATTCCTTGTATGTATATTGGTCAAATATATTTTCGCTCACTAGAGCGTGAGACTCTAGTGCAACAGCTGCGATCTCTTCAGGTATAGGAGGAATAGTTTGGTAAAAGTCTTGGACTTTCGGATTCGTACGAATCTTTTGTGGATTGAACGCAGACAAATAGAGTCCGTCCAAACTTTGCACCCGAGACAGAGCTACATAGGTTTGTCCATATTCGAAAATTTGACCGCCTACGTCAATATCCGCGAGAGCCAAGGTGGCGCCCTGAATTTTGTGGATTGTTAGGGCCCAGGCTAAAGACAATGGGATTTGTCCCACAGCTAGAGATGGATAGTCGTCGGATTGTCGGAAATGCGGATGAATTGTTTTGGTTATACCATTATAGAACTTGACAACGGGACACATGATACTAGATCCGAGTACTGATCCATCATTGTTATTGCAAAAGTCGATAATAATACCCTGAGATCCATTGCAAATACCCTGATCCATATCCAAATTTACTGTGCACATAACCACGGCACCCTTTTTCAAAGAAATGGCCTCTTGAATAGACGAATTTTGCATCAATTGCTGGATCTCGTATTCTTGGTCTTGACGAGTTAACTCTGCGCATTTTTGTAATTGTGCTACAGATAGGGGTGCGTTAGTTTCCAAGAAGGTGCGACATGCCATTTTCTTGGTACACTCGAAAATATGCTCGGGTTCTTCGATTTTTTGAAACATGGACGCATTCAAGAAATCGGCCTTGGCGCGGGTTGGATACAGCTTGGTCGGAAGACAGCCATTGTATTTGGCGGGATCATATTCGCGCTTCACGTATGTTTTGAGAATTTCTTGATTTTCTTCGGTCAATGTATTCGTTCGGACCTGCAACAAAATGGTTCGGTAAAGTGGGTCTAGCTGACGGAATATGGTGGTTAGTTGTACGTGATTTTTTTGGTCGAATACCTTGGACCAAAGCGGACTTTCGAAACAAAATCGTTCGGTTTCGGGATCGCCCACCGTTCCAACGGGTGGAAGCTGATAAAAGTCGCCAGTGAATATCACTTGAATACCACCAAAGGGTCGCGGATCCTTTCTGATCGTGCGTGCAAGTTCTTCCAAGAGTTCGAATACCTTTAGTGATAACATACTAACTTCGTCAATAACGAGAATCTTCACCTTTTTCCAAGAAGAAACCGCCTGGCGATTCTTTAGCGTGTTTTGAATGATTTGTCTACCGGGTCCTTTTGCCAATCGAATCCCACTCCACGAATGGATGGTACGTGCATTGCAATGTGAAAGAAGAATAGATGCGCATCCTGTTAATGCACAAACTTGGATAGGAGTTGCGTTTGATTTAGCGTATTCTACAAAATGCTCTATTAGCCGGGTTTTTCCGGTACCACCCGGACCTGTTATGAAAAGATTGTTTTTTTGCTTGAATTTATTAAGAGCATACGATTGATCGGTGGATAATCCTGCACTTTGTTGCATCTCTATAAATAGGTTTGGGAGAGGGAGTGGTTCGTTTAGTAGGTACTCTATTAAACTGCCATGCTTAATCAATTTTATGTGAATCACTATGTAAAATGTGTAATATTATATATATATTTACCATGAGTGTCGTATTTCCATTCAAGTCTGGCAAATTCAATAAAGTCCAAAGAACCCCTATCGTAAAACCAACAGTTCCCACAGTTCCCGCAGTAGTCAAGATTGTACCAGCAGTAGTAGTCAATTCGCTTCTTCCTCCTATTGTGAATTCAACTTTGGATGTAGTTCCACCCGTCAACCCGACATTGAATACTGAGAATATAGACACATCGGTTGACAGCGATTTCGTCTATAAAAAATCAAATCAATCGTGTTTTTCGTCTACAACTACAACTATGTACAAGGTTAAAATATAATATTTGTTTCTAGGCGAACACCCTTATACTAAGTATATTTAAGCGTAAAAATTAAATATACTTGGAATGTCGACAAAAAAGAATTTAATTTTTTCTGTGATTTTTTTTTATTAGTATTCTATATTACATAAGCGCAATGTCGTTCATCTCCGTAAACACCGGAACCTTAATGCAGGTTGAGCAAATGATTATGACTGCTTCCCAAATGTCTCTATTGGACGTATCTGGAGTTGTATCTAATATACCGAATGAAGTTAATGTTGCCGAATCTGCGGTCCTTAACAAATTGCTTCAGGGATATGATGCTAGTTATATTAATTCTAATTCGGGATTCGATGTTAGCTATATTAATCGCACTAGTGGTGTCAAAAGTAAAATTGGATTTTCGGATGCCAGTTATTCCTATTTGAACCCGGGTCCCGGCTATCCTTTAGGATCAAATATGTTAATCAACAATACTATCATTGATACTCCTAATTTAGGATTACTTTCTTATTTAGATACATCTGGGTTCACGTTCGTGGACAATAGTTATGTTATTGGATCAAATGGATATCGAACATTTTATGGTCAAATTTATGAGCATGATCCAAGTTCTATCGTTTACATAACAGAAGATTTATCATTTAATTTTGTAGCCGCCGATTCTAGTTGGAACACTGATCCTTCCGGTACATTTTTTGTTGAATTTAATCCTGATAACTCGTATAATTATTGGCTATCCAAGGCGATCAATTCATCGTTGAACTGCCGAAAAAATGCTGCTCTTTTCAAACCAATGAATGTTTTTGAACCCTCTTTCAATTCTTTTTATGCTATGGGTTCTCTCAGCGGTCAAAGTGGTAGAATTAGCACACCCTTCCAATATTACTATACAAATCAATCTTCTTCTATTTATGGCAATAAAGTCATTCCTACAATAAATACATTATACCATGTACCATGGGGAAGTGATAGTTCTACAGGAGTCAATAATCTTGATCCCAGCAGCACCCCTTTATATAAAATAACAACTTTGAACACCAACGCTGGCATATTTCCCAACCAATTTGGTTCTTGGAGAATTGAACAATTAGGTTCTGGAACAATTAGTGCTAATTATACCGGTACTTCTACCTATAGCTTACCATTTATTCTAACAGTCAGTGGCGATACAACGAATTCTAATACTCCATCATCTCTTCCAACAACATTATCTGATGTATACTTTAGGTCAGTTTTTCCCCAGATTAATGCCCAAGATGATTTTACATTTGATATTTCTGCTATCGCAAATGGGGGTGGTTATTATTTCGATAAAGACATTTATCAAAGTGATAATTTAAATCAATCATGGATCAATGATGCTAGCGGAAACAAGATTGCATTATTAGATTTCACGAATTTGACTAATGCACCTATTTATATGAAAGCAGGATATCAGAATCAATACCATACATTGTATATAAATAATGGCGCAATAGATATCTCGAATGTATCAAATACGGATCAATCGAATAACGTTCTCTTTACTACTGCTCTTGGAAAAGAAGCCGAATATTTGACCAAGGGAGAATCCACAGTTCCTGGTAATATTAAGTTAATAGTGAAAAATCCTACAAATAGTTCGCGAGTGAAAAATGTGGCTACTGCTTCTGGTCGCGTTCGTAATAATGCCACTTATACCTTCAATACCGTTGGACCAGAATTGTCCGGAAATATCGCAGTTTATTACGCCAGTGATCTTTCGACCAATAAAATCGATGCCTCTTGGCAAACCATAGAAAATATTGATATTTCAGCTACCTGTTTATTAGATGGTTTGCGAACATCACCGGATGATGCCTCCTATGGATATTATTACAGTAATACGTCTATCAACGGTCAAGCAAATACAAGTTTGTATTATGTTAGTTCTGGATCTACTTTGTATGCTGGACATTCGGTTCCAAGGCTTTCATACATAGCTAGTGGATTTTCGGGAGATTACACATATATTGAGATAACAAGTAGTAAGACTTTGGTCGATAAGACATTACCGTATTATTATGATATGTCATTGAATCCGAATGGACTCCCAGTACCTCCTGATGTGGGAACATTAGTAGCCGGCTCATCGGCTACAACATTTATCGTACCAAACATTTATGCTCATAATATAAATCTTCAACAGGATAATTCCTACAATACTTACCGTGCTTATTATCAAACAAAACGATTGACGGATTTAATGGATCCGAGCTTCGGAAATATGTATGTAAAACCTATAGATCCTAGCGATAGTTGGGGGTTTATTTGTGGCACATCTTTTGCTAGTACGACTAATGGAGTTAATTATGGTGATGTTTCATTTAATTATGGATTAAGTGATAACTCTGGTCAATACTTGTACACAAAGTTCAACAATTTGAGTGTTCCCGGTACAAACGCAAATGGATTAAATACAGGAAGCACGTGTGGCATCAATATTACTGATTTGAAGGATCCTGGGGATCAAACTACTCAACCCAGCGATCCAAGAAAAATGCATTCTTATTCATTTACAGTGACTTACATCTCATTACGTGATATTGGAGGTACTGATCTTGTCGATTTTAGTGCAAATAATCCTGACGATTTTAGTGGAAACTGTACTCGTTTTACACTTAAACCGATTATTACTGATGTTTCTGGTCTAAACCAATTCAAAGCCGTTGTCCAAGTTCCTATCGGTGAATACTACAATCTTTACATGAAAACACCATGGTTAACGTCTTCTGGTAATAATGCAAGTGAAGATATTAGTAAAAATATTACCACAACCTTTTCATTTTGTCGCGATGCTCTTTTTTCATTGCTGTTTTCTATTCAAGGAAATGTCAATGATGCTTCATACACAGATGTTAGTGGTACTGGTTGGGAAGATATTTCGGTCGATATTTGTGGTAATCCTGGAAAATCAAAAGATAGTGTTTCTGCTTATTATCCATACACAACACGCGTATATATCAATGATGCTTCTGATGTAGCAAGTGGTTATGCTGATATTACGTCTACACTCAATACTAATAACCAACCATACAATAGTACGTATCACTTGATCTGGCCGGCTTATGCAGTTAAGTTAGACGCATCGGGAGACGCCAGCTTCAATGTTAGAGGAAAACAATTTTCTGTGTTAAACGATGCCCAATACATATCTTCTACTTTCAATCCATCAAAATTTGCTCAAACATCCTCTACTAATATGCCTCAGGGTGGAGTTGATCTATCTTTTAATAGTACATATACTCCAAGTGGAGATGGTATTGATATATCGGGCACTACCAATAATTCAATTCTCGCCAAAATTAGGTTCCCTTCTCAGGTAACTTCGAGTACTTCCATCTGGTATTGCCCTCATGATGTTTACAGAGTAGATGTATCGCTTAATGGAGGATCCTTGACAAGTGGACAATCCTATACTAAATATATTCCTAGTGATTCATCCAATAATTATAGTGCTACATTGGGAAATGGTATTCAATTACAAAACACTCAACATATACAGGCTGGAGATTCAGTAAAATTTGACGTTGCCGGCGACAATATTCAAGTTAAATTGCAAAATGATATATCACTTGGTCAAAATTTATATTGGTATTCTTCTGAAATATCTGGAAACTATCCTTTAAAAATAACTAATCAAAATAAAACACGCAGCTTGACATTACCTTATTACAGAGGATATACAAATAAGAATGGTAATCAACAGAGTTATGATATTAAACGTACTAAAACTAGTGCTCAATTTATTATTGGTGTTAGTGGTACTATATATGACCAACAATATAGTGTTCCTACTGTTGGAATTGATGCTAGTAGTGTAATGATTTTTTCTCATGGAACAGGTGATATATCACATAGTGATATTTCCAATTCTATCGGTCTCTCTCTCTCATTCTTTGAATCTTTGTTGCCTACATCGGATCTTAGTAATGGAAGTACAGGCACATATATTGTGAATGTTGTCGGAGATGTAGTTAATGTTTCCGAAACAGGGAATGCAACGCCATTCGTCCACGTTTTGAATCTCAAAAATGGAAATTTGGCGTCATTTGGAGAAGGTACTACAAATCAAAATAATTCTATCTATGCAGGAAGAGTCAAAGCCGGAACCAATGGAAATAATGTCAGTCAGGAATACACTATTCACAAACCTACACAAACAGTAAATATTACATATGATCTAAACTATTTAGGTAATCCTAAAGACTTTTCATCTTGGAGTACCGATACATCTAACATTGTTACTAACGCTGCTTTAATTAGTGGCGTACCATTGACCCCTAATATTACATTATATGGCCCAAGCGGCTCTAGAGATACATCCGTATCGAGCGGATCGAACACACCACTAACTTATTTAGTTATCCCTCCTCCCTACCTTGGATTCCAAGCATTGGCCAATAATGCAAATAAGAATAGAGATATGAGTAGTAATGGTTTACCTTTTGACATATCTAATACGAACCACTATGATGTTAGTCAAAACATCACTTGGTATGTACCCGCTGCCATTAGCACAACGACTGGTTATGATGATGCTTCTTGGACGCCTTTCAGTCGTCTTTCTGATATTTCGGCTTCTTATGGATATCCCGTTTCAACTCTCAATAATATGCGATTTGTATCCAATAATGCGACACAGTTGACCGATTATGTTAAACGCGATTCTTTGTCAAAAACCTACAATTTGGAGTCTAAAGGAAACTTTTTGACGATTAATGAAATAACTCCAACCTATGTTAATCAATTATTCTCTGGCTTTCTTCAGGATCTATCCAATAACAAGATTAATAGCGCAACCACTGATCCGAATAATAAACTAGGATTTATAGATGTTTCGAATCAAATATACACGATTGTATTTGGTCAAGATTTGAGATCAGTAGATGTTTCAAACTGTTCTACGACAAGAATCACGTTAACTTTGACAAATGCATTTTTGCACGATGTTTCGCACGTATATATTGAGCCAACGAACAGAACCAAAATATATTTATATGGTGTCGCACCAGTAATAGATGCGTCTAACCAATATAGTTTGCAATTGTACCGATATACTAATGATAATATTAATTACAGTGCATTGACAAAATATGATGCCGGTAGCCCCGCTGCAACAAATAACGTACAATTTATAGCAAATAAACGCGAGAATGCTAAAAATACTATCAAAGTACCTACTACTGTTACTAATTCTAGCACACCTTACAGGTTGGATGTGCAACGCAAGAAGATTTTTGTCCAAGATATTTCTAGTGTCGGCGGATGGGTTGTTGATAACAGTTTTAATGCAGGCCCAATCAATTTTGATTTAATTGCGTTGGATACTTCTGGTGCTCGCTATATAAATAGCTTGGTTGATATCCAGTATCCTAAAAAATCCATGAATGTAAATTACATAACTCTTCCCGATATTTTCACTGCATATTCCGCGGAATATTCTCCTGTATACCGAATCTTGTACAATGGTTCTACCATCTCTCCTATGGTCTCTACCTCTCAAATTATTATTAACCCTATCGCAAATTTGGAAGCATTTTCGAATAACGATCCAAACAAAGAGTTTGTTGATTTCAATATTGGAACCAGCGCAGGAGTTATGGCTGATGCTTCTGGAATTGTTATTCTCTAAGTTGTTTGTTTATGGGTTCGTTAATCGCTTTGTGATTGATATCATTATTACATGTTAGTTATTGTAATTTGTAATAATGTCTTTTTCTATGCGTGATCACTCATATTCCATTTCCAGGCAAAAGGCAAAATCGAGTCCATTTAAATTCATAGGGATTCCCTGTTCATTGACTAATTGGACATTCATTCGTTGTAGATCCACCTTACCATTATAACTGCGTGTATCGGTTTGCAACAGTCCATTCAAATAATTGGCTGGTAAAATTGTTCCAAAAGAAAATTCCTTGTCTACCAATGTTATTCTAGCCAAGATATTTTTACTAATTGCCGAATTTTGCAGCAATGAATGGAAAGAATTTTGGTTTCCTGAAGTGAATTCGTCGATAATGAGATATAAATATCTTGGACCGTTTGTGTCCAAGAAAGCGATTCCTTGTAGGGATGATGTTTGCGAGACAGTGTATTGAAATTTGGATTGCTGATATGGAGGACTTGCGGTCGATTCTTTTATAGGGCGGAATCCAAGAAGCCATCCCAGTGTAAAACGATGATCTGTAGAGGCGCTCGAAAAATCCAAAAGATAGGTGGTATTGGATGGATCTATATTGTTAAATACGGAATAGGTTGGGGTTGGATTTACCGTCGAAGTTTGCATATAGATATACTGAAATCGATTTGTTAGACCAGCTGCATTTAGTTGACTCGTAAATGCTTGTTTCAAAGCGGATGCGTCATATTGACCATCGGGTATTGTTATAGTATATATTTGATGGGTTGACATATTGGTTATTGTACATTGATTGTTGCCTAGATTGGTCGAAATATTGTTAAATGATATGGGTATTTCTACGCTTGTTGCTTTGATCGTTTTGACTTCATTGATTCGTTCAGGCAATGTTATCATATAATTTGCAGTTTGATAGGTAGCCTCGTAATTATCGCGGAATCGGGTGTCGATAGTTATATATCTCTTTTTGCTAGCTTTTTGAACATTCGTCATCACCATATGACTACCATATTGTTTTACTGTGGGTTCCAAGAATAGTGGTTGATTTTCCATATATTTACTCATTTTCTGTACTATAGTATACTATAATATTATATATTAGCGAATAATCGGCGAATAATCGGCGAATAAAATTGAAGTATATTGGCGGAGGAGAATAGGTTCAGTATATAATAAAACCCTTTCTCTAGTATGAGCTATACTAACTCTGTTGTGAACCCTGTAGAATCCGGTGTTTCTAGTTCACCAATCCAAACATGTATTTATTGTCAGCGTGAGTTCCGACACAAGGACTTGTTTGCGCAACACTTTATCACTTGTCAATGGTTCTTCAAAGCACGTAGGGAGCGACATCGTGAAATAGAAGCCTTTGAGCAATTACCTAGTTCGCAAGAGATGTATCACTTGATGCAACACCTCGCTTTGGAGGTCTCCACTTTGCGAACAGAAGTTGCGCATTTGCGTCAGATAACTACGACGAAAAAAAGAAGAATGATCTTGGACTGGCTACAGAGTTCGTCGAATCGATCCATGATCCCGTCTTTGTCCTTGGTAGATTGGACCAAAGAAACCCCCGTTTCTGCTCAACATCTTTCCGTCGTATTTTCGGTGGATTTGGTCGAGGGAATGAAAACCGCGATTTCGGCGCATTTGGATTCATATCGTGGTAGACTCCCCCCTATCTGCGCATTTCATCAAAAGCCGGGGACGTTGTTTGTGTATCACAAACCTAGGTTAGCGGATGGATCTTCTGATGATAATACCGAGGATTCTGTAGTAAAATGGCGTATTATGACCGCGGATGATTTTGATCGATGGATGGAACGTCTCAGCAATCGTTTCATGCAAGTCTTCTTGGAATGGCAAGTACAAAACTCTCATATTATTTCGTCTTCTATGGAAGAAAAAGAGAAAAACTTGGAAAATATGCGTAAAATCAATGGTCTAAGTCGTGCTCATGAAGAACGTCGTCGGAGTGAGTTGCGAAAGTGGTTATTCACTTATATTGCTAAAGATTTTGTGCAGTATGAATAGACTCGATGTTGTGCAAAACACTCGCACATCGATAATAGACTCGATGTTGTGCAAAACACTCGCACATCGATTATAAACATTCGATGTTGTGCCTATGAAAATTGATTGTCTTTTTTATTGATATAAATCATATATATCAACAAGCGAATCTCTATCCAATATAATAATATGACAGCTAAACCACCTCTAACCTATTTAGCCGAACTCAATGCGCATGAGCGCGATCCCTTCATCACTTTCGAAGAAGGCCCCCATAAATATACAGTGAATGGCGACTCTTCGTATACTTCGGTCACCACATGGAATCACACTCATTTCCCGAAATTCGACGCCAATGCGATCGTGGATAACATGTTGCGTGGACGAAAGATGCAAGACCCCACATACAAATACTACGGCATGACCAAACAGCAGATCTTGGCCGACTGGGATCGAAATCGTGATTCGGCGTCTGGTGCCGGTACAAACATGCACTACGACATCGAGTGCTATTTCAATGGTAAAGAGGTCGATAATACTAGCGTGGAATTCTCCTGGTTCTTGGACTTTGTCCGCGACTATCCCGAACTCCAGCCTTATCGAACAGAGTGGATGGTTTATTACGAGGAGCTCAAGCTCTCTGGATCTATTGATATGATCTTCGAGCTACCCGACGGAACGCTACAGATCTACGACTGGAAGAGATGCAAGGAGATTGTCTACGAGAATGGTTTCGGGAAGACGGCGATAACGCCCTGTATTTCGACCATGCCTGATACCAACTTTTGGCATTATGCCTTGCAGCTCAACATGTACAAGACCATCTTGGAGCACAAATACGGGAAAACGGTGTCGGGACTCTATTTGGTCTGTTTACATCCCGATAATGTATATAACACGTATGATCGCATTGAGGTGCCTTTCTTGAACAATGCCATGCGCGATTTGCTAGAGTTTCGACGTGCGCAGATTGGTAATTGATTTGATGTTTTGATCTAAAAAAATATAGAATCGTGAATTGTTATACATTATTACATTTTTGATCCACCATGTCCTTTTTTAGTCGCACGATGATTCGTACTTTGTATCATGCTATGCCTTGGATATGTACTTTAGGATCTCTTGGATATACGCTTTATTTGTATAGATCCTCATTGTCTCCTGCGATTCTTGGAATAAAGAAAATGGGTATTACACCGGTGGAGATGGATCCAGAGTCGCAATATATTGCAACACAAAAAGATCGATTGCTGGCCACATTTTCCAAGGAGGATCATGATGATGATGGAACTCACGTATTCAATTCATCGATTGAACCTACTTTTTATTCCATCGATAAATATGATTTGATGATCCAGGATCCCAAGAATGTGTTGGAGGCTGCTTGGAAGCGGCGTATTTTGATGGAATCCACGCCTAGGGGGTCGGTCGTTATGTATTACGACGCTTTTAAACGGGGATTTGCCTATTACTCTGACCAATATATTCCGTATCCTCTTATAAATGCGGTATGTATGAAGTATGTTGTTGTATATCGATGTCGCGATTTTTTCTTGGATGAAACCGTTTTGTCTGGTCAACGCAGATCCCCCTTTTTAGCCATGATGGAAGAAGAAGAACGGTTGGAGAAAGAGAAAAAGGCGGCTACTAACAAAGAATATGGGTTAACGGCCATTGACATCCGGAAGGGACCTTTTGCCAAATTGAAGCAAAAAACGGGTGCGAAAATATCGGCGGAAATGGAGAAGATTTTACCGGGCGTGCAAAAGCAAATTGAGGATAAAGCGCATCTTGGATCCAAAGATATTTGTATGTCCAAGAATCGCATTATTCATCTTGGGAAATGGGCGAATTTTAGTATCTTGAATAAAATGGGGATGAAAGGGTCTGGGTCTTCGGTTTCCAAAAAACAGGCCGAAATACCCATGAAATTTAAGGATTACATGGCGTTAAAGATGCAGATAAAGGTATAGTCTGTTGTTTGATCCATTCTATAAATCCAAGACTCTTTTCTAAGTTGAAAGAGGATCCTAAATGGGATCTAGCAATGAGATACCCTTGGTACTCCTTTTCTGTTAATGTTGCGATATATTGTCGTAGACTCTCATTTATTGGTTCGGACGACGACGGTTGTGATTCCATGATAGATATATTGATCCTTTACGTTTATTGTAGTTTGAATTAATCAATTTTTAGTATCTATATACTATAGAGTATAGTGTATTCTATGGTATATACAGCAAAAAATCGTAATCATAAAAATTCTACATTTAAGCATCGGAAGGTAGTTGGAGGAGCATTTATTGGTTGCGATAATTTACTTAAGATGAGGAAAAACCTATTTAAATACGCAGGTAAGGATGATTTTGCTAGTTTTAAAAAGACATATGAATGCTATAAAAAGCATCCTGTAAAACCAAATAGTAGATTTACGATTGGACAATATACTTATACTCCTGAATATGTTAGAGCCGCTCGGTGTTGTTTATTTTCGACAGATCCGGATGCGAAGGATGGTAGAACATTAGCGCATGTTGCCGCTATTAGAGGTAATTTAGAATTTTTGGAATTTTTAGGTGCCGAATATGATGAATTGATGAAAGACACTGCGTTTATTCCGAAGCTTCCTCTGGATTCTGAAACAAAACCTCCTTTACATGGTGAAGTTATTCTATATCCCGTATCTCAAACACTGGATGTTAATCAATTACCAAAATATCCCACGTTTCAAATCTTCTTGGAACAGTTGAATAACGGCGGTTATTCGGCGTTTCAAGAATTATACACATTAGGTAGAATTGATAACGCTAAATATGGGAACTATGCGCAAACGGGAACTCTTGTGAATCGTTGGTCTCGTGGAAGTCATTCGAGTGCTGTCAAACAGAAATCATATACATATAAAGATAAGAAGAATATTCCAGATCTAAATCTTCCTCGAAATACAAAGAATTTATTCGCTATTGAAACATGGTTTACGGGACAAAACGTAAAGAACCCTGATTTTTTATCCTTTTCTACATTGTCCACGCGTGATACATATGCATCTTCACTTGAAAAGATCTTGGAATCAAAAGATATGGCCGCTGTTTCTTCTATTACTGCGAATCCCGGATCTCTTCAGTCGGCAATTGATTATCATGCACAGTCTGATTCTCGCGATATTATGAATAAAACAAAGGCTGCTCTTACTTCTGCAAATGCGGCAGTGGATGATTATATTAAAAACAAGGCAGATCAGATGGCTGACGAGATATTTAAAATAATTAGTGATAAAGCTCGAGAAGATATTACAAAAGCAACTACTCAAGAGGATATTGATGCGAAGACGAAATTTCTCAATGTAGTTGTTGAGAAATACACCAGTAATATTGTAGTTAGATTCGTTTCTCAAGCGATGAAAGCTGGTTATAATACATGGATTAGAGAATTTGCTGCTGCTGCTGCTACTGCTACTGCTACTGCTGCTACTGCTACTGCTACTGCTACTGCTGCTGCTGCTGCTACTGCTACTGCTACTGCTACTGCTGCTACTGCTACTGCTGTTGCTACTGCTACTGTTACGGATTTTAATGCAGAATACTTTTTTAAACTTATTGGTGACGAGATACAAAAGGATACAAATTTACAAGAATATGCAAAGTCTCTTGCAAAAAAAATGTCTGGTGCAAAGTTTTATCCAAGTGAACCAGCTGTTAATAATACAATTAAAGACTTGTGTATTGGAAAACTTCTTGATATGATAAAGCCAAAAATTCCAGTCAACACATTTGTCAATAACTATATTGATTATGCAGTTGAAACATATTATACAACCTTTTGTTCTTCTATTTTTGAAAGTGGTGTTGACCAATCTTTAATAGATAAAATGAAAGAGTCGATTATGGATCTTCGTATTGATTTTATAACTGCTTCTGCAATTGCTTCTAAGGCTGATATAAAGGCTGATATAAGTAAATTTGATGAAGTTATTACTACAGCCTCTAATGTTTCTGTTAAATCTGATACTGTAAATATTGCTAGAGCTGCGGCTAAAGCTGCTACTGATTCTATGCTAAAAAATAACAATCCTTCTATTGCTGCTTCTCAGGCCAAACAAGCTGCTGCAGCTGCTGATTCGTCGACTAAGACCGTTGACCCGCTTGCTACCATTAGGACAAATTCAACTGATGATGCAGAAGTGAAGAAAATGGTTATGGGCAATTTAATTAAGAATGGTGTTGGTAATATTGGTATTATTGTTGCAACTGAAGGAGCTATCAAAGCAAATCAATATAAAAGTACAGGTTCAACGACTGCATCTCCGGATCAAGTTGCTACGGCAGCTGCAGAAGCAGCTGATCTTGTTGTTATTGACTTGGTTCTTAAGGAGATTTCTCCTTCTGCTCCTTCTGCTTCTGCTCCTTCTCCTGGTGCTTCTGCTGCTCCTTCTGTTGCTCCTTCTGCTTCTGCTACTAGTCTTGATGTCGAATCCCAACAGATAATAGATTCTATTAAGAAGGTTAGCGACGACTATACAACTTACAAAAACGATTCAACGATTGAAAATTTTATTACAATTTTACAGTCTTTCTTAAATCTAAAATTTATTTATAGTCGATTAACGGAAGCACCTTCTGCGGCTCACAATCATGTTATCAAACTAGTTAGCGAGAAAGTTATAAAAAATATGAAGGATGACAATTATTCAACAAAAGGTATATTTGAATATAAGGACGATTCTGCCTCTTCTGCGGATCCTGCCTCTTCTGCGGATCCTGCCTCTTCTGTTTCTAGTGTTTCCACTGCTTCTTCTGCTACTCCTTCTGATGATCCTACATTTGCACGAACAATAGAAGGAATAAAGAAACACTATGGTAATCCTAGTGAACTTGATTCTCTTAACAATGAATATTTTCATCTTGGACTAACGGAGGTCTCTATTGAATATAATGGCATTATATATTCTACACAAAACACACCACCACCACAGGATAACGTAATAGTGATTGTTCCAGATCAGCTTCACGTTATTGGTTTTGGTGATGATCAAGTATATGCATTAAGATTTAGTACGTCGTCTAATAATAGTGGTCAAGATAATTCGTCTCCAGATCCACTTGTTAATGCAATCATAGAGTCGTTGAATCAAAGAATTCTTGATGCGGCTTCTGCTACTACTGCTGCTTCTGCTACTACTGCTGCTACTCCTGCTGCAAACCCATAATCTCTAGTTGATGCTAATAAAATAACACTTATGTGAAACTGTTATTTTATTCTATTTGTATACAGTTTATTTGTGCGCAATACCACACGCAAATGCGGACCCCTTTGTAGGAGACATAAAGTAATAATTCTCCTTGCAATTATTACATTTGGCCGTCTTTCTTTCGATATAATCGCTTTGATCCATGGCCGTAAATGTGGATTCGGGTTTGGTAATATTCGTACTTGTCTTATGTGTTTCGTATCGATTGGATTGAACGTAATGTGGCGGGTTTTTCGGTACCAAGTCGGGGGTTTTGTTGAGGGTTATATTTTTCAATCTCCTAATGTATTCGTCTTGTGTATTCGAATTCAAGGTAGAATCCGGTTTCAATGATATATATGGTTTGGGTCGTGTGATCCAACGATACTTGGTTGCGATCATACCCTCATTTGACAGTACAGAGGGTTTTACTACATTCACATTGTTTGTCGATGTGGTAGCCGACTGAACCACATGCGCTTGTGGGTAATAGCCACAGCATCCTCCATGTCCACGTGGAACATTTCCATTGAATAAAGTTCGCGGAAGAGATCG
>Ga0114960_10000658_pt1 | contig 28875 bp, 24 predicted proteins | sample C_130625_MF_Meta_FD_92637 | JGI IMG/M metagenome (GOLD analysis project Ga0114960, IMG submission 92637) | Freshwater microbial communities from Lake Croche, Canada to study carbon cycling - C_130625_MF_MetaG | ecosystem: Environmental > Aquatic > Freshwater > Lake | place: Lake Croche, Canada... | reverse complement strand
AAGAGCAAATTCATTTTTATAACTTTCAGTATAATCTTCTATTTTAGAATAATTCTTATTAATACTCTCTTTATTTTTTAAATTATAACATATGAAATTCAATACAATATTATTTCTTATCACAAATAATAGATATATCAATAAATAATAAAAATTATAGGTTTCGACATAATTTAAAGTATTGTATTCTAAATAGCCAATTGATATAATCATTGCATTTATATATAAAAAATTCTTTGCAGACTGAAATGAAATCATAATAATAATATATTATCATATATTATTAATTGTATGTCAAAATCTTATTTAAAAGTAGAAGGTATAAATAACGAAACATTATTTGTATCTTTCGCGGGACATGACGTAATGTATGGGGGAATTCCTAGATTTGAATTTGTAAATTTTTTTAATAACTCACTTAATAATGTTGATCGCCATTTTTATATGGATGTACATAAAAATACATATCATAACGGAATCTCTGGAATTTCAAAAAACGTTGACGAAACTGTTGTTTATTTAAAACAAGAAATAGAAAAATATAAGAATGTAATATTTTTAGGAGTATCTGGTGGTGGTTATGCTGCTATTTTATTTGGTTCGTTATTAAATGTAACTAGTGTAGTTGCATTTATACCGCAAACCCGGCGTTTAAACGATAATATAGATGAAAGATACAGAGATATTAGTCAATATATCAATAATACAACCAATTATTATCTATATGGTTCTATTAAACCATCAAGTATAACTGATGTACATAATATTTCTCATTGTTTAAGAATATCTCACCACCCAAATGTATTGCTTTCGCAACGTTTAAATGTTGATTTAAAACAAATGAGAAATGATGGTGAACTATATTCTATTTTTAGTAAATTGGCTATTCCTGGCACAGTTTTAACAACCTTAGATAAACTAATAGAGAAGTCCAATGTAAAGATGAGATTTTCTTAGGAATAAACATAAATCAAAAATAATAATGTCAAAATCAATACAGCATGAATATAGTGCTTCCTCATATTTATTCTATCAGAAAATATAAATGGTTTGGGTTTATATTCTGCTCGATACTTATCGAGTGACATAGGTAAAGAAAGCTCTTTTTTTCCTAATTTTACATTTATTTTATTATGTACGAAATGAGTCCATCGAACAAAGGAATCACGATTATCTAAATAGGGTGTGACAGGATATTTATCTAATAATTCACTAAACTTATCACCAATATCGGAATCGGGTATAAATAAAGGCATATTTGTGATTAGGTCATAATATTTTCGTCGTGTAACATCATTCGGATGCATCGGATAGGATTCCGCTACAGTATGCAGAAAAAACCAATAATGTGGTCCCCAAATAGTCGCATCAAACTGCATTCTATTATAATTCAAAATATAAATATATAAAGATTATGGGACATTATATTTTAACGTGAATGAATAATTATTGTAACAATTGTGGAAAACCAGGTCATTTATATCATCAATGCAAATTGCCCATTACTAGTTTTGGTGTTATTGCTTTTCGCATTTATAAAAATAATTTACAATACTTAATGATTCGTAGAAAAGATACATTAGGATATATAGATTTTATGCGCGGGAAATATTCTATTAACAATAAGGAATATATCTTAAATATGCTAAAACAGATGACTATCGAAGAAAAAGATTTATTAGCAAAAGGAGATTTCAATTTATTATGGAAACGTATCTGGGGAGATGAACAAATATCAAACCAATACAAAACAGAGGAAAATATATCTCGTGAAAAATTTAATGCACTATGTAATGGTGTGTTGTTTAAAAATGAGTTATTTACGATAAATACATTAATTGAAGAAAGTAATGAGTCAGAAACTGATCTATGGAAAGAGCCTGAATGGGGGTTTCCAAAAGGTCGCCGCAATTATCAAGAAAGTGATTATGAATGTGCATTGCGAGAATTCCAAGAGGAAACTGGTTATAGCAGTAGGCTTCTTAAAAATATTAAAAATATATTACCATTTGAAGAGATATTTACAGGTTCAAATTATAAATCGTATAAACATACATACTATTTAACATTTATGAATTACGAAGATACTTTACAGTTGAATAAATTTGAACCCACAGAAGTTAGTAAAATGGAATGGAAAAATTACGAAGATTGTATTCAATGCATACGGCATTATAATTTAGAGAAAAAACGTGTGCTCATAAATATTAATGAAACATTAAAGACGTTTCGATTGTTTAACTACCAATAAGTGAAACAATGTTTCCATCAAACACTTCCTTTTATTTTAACAATAAGTATTACTATAGTTTACGTTTTCTCTCCCTTTAACCGTTTCTTTCTATTGATTTTATTTTAAAGATTATACGTATAAAATAAATATACGTATAATTTAAGTAAAACATTAAATGCCGAAAGAAACAAAGAAAGCAGAAAAAAAATTATCACCCACAAATATTACAGTGAAAAAAGGTAGAGGGCGACCTAAAAAAGTTGTTCCAACTGTAGAGCCAACTATTTTATCTAATTTATTAAAATTTAATCCTATTGATGGTATAAGTAAAGAAAACCAAATATTAAAAATGGCTTTAACTCAAGAACCTATAATGAAAACTAATAAACTTATTTTAAAAAAGGATAATAGTGAGCAATATATTGTTGATATTTTAAATAAGACTGGTTGTGATAAAAATTATCAATATTCTCCTGATGAGAAAGAACGTTTTGACGAATTAAATACACTTCCTGCAACCAGTAATAAAGAAGGAAAAAATAGTTTAAAAAAAATACTTTCTGAATTATTACATGTGCCTATAGACATATTAAAAAGTACAAAAAAATATGGGTTAAATACTCAATCCGATTTTGTAATAGCAATTTTATGTTTAGAAAAATATTTTAAACAAGAACAACAAGATATTAAGATCATCACTCCTATACAAGAAATTAAAGAGGCATTACCTGTAGTAACAGAGGAACCTCAACCTTCAAGATTAATAGAAAAAGATGAAGATATGAATGTAGAACCTGAGTACAGCAATACTTCCGGCGAGCCAAGAAAAATATTTGAAGAAGAAATTATTGAATCATCAAATGATGTTTTGGATACAGTTTCGCCTCCAAATATAGAAGATATAGATCAAAATAGTTTTGAACAAGAGCAAGAAAAACAGGCCATACCGAACAACATTGAATCTACAGAATACAATACATTTTTATTAAACAAAGAGAGAAGAGAATTTAATAATTTAAAAGAAAACACAGAGTACGATTTTTTATATCCAGAAATCAATGATCCTAATTTCAATATAAAAATTGCCAAACATAAAGAGTTTAATGAAACAAAATACGATGGTACTATTTATGATATTGAAGAGCATGCTAAAAAATTATGCAATACAGATTTTGAGTTAACACCTCATCAACTTTTCGTGAAAAACTTTTTATCATTACAAACACCTTATAATTCATTACTACTTTACCATGGTTTAGGAACAGGCAAAACTTGTAGTTCTATTGGTATTGCTGAAGAAATGAGATCTTATATGCGTCAAGTAGGAATTACACAACCTATTTTAGTGGTTGCATCACCTAATGTACAAGAAAACTATCGCCTCCAACTCTTCGATGAACGTAAATTAAAATTGGAATCAGGTTTATGGAAATTAAATACATGTATTGGAGAATCTTTATTACAAGAAGTAAATCCCACAAATCTCATTGGTGTTCCCAAAGATAGAGTTATTAGTGAAATTAATAGTATTATAAATAAATATTATAAATTTATGGGGTATGTAGAATTAAGAAACTATATTCAACGTGTTATACAAATTCCTACCAGTTCTCGCTTCTCACCATCCGAATTAAAGGAACTAAAAATAAAGAAAATCAAAAAATATTTCGATAATCGTCTAATTATTATTGATGAGGTCCATAATATTCATATTTCTGAACAAAATAAAGAAGAAAGTAAAACAGCAACATTATTAATGGATATTGCAAGATATACGACGAGTATGCGTTTACTATTACTTTCTGCAACACCTATGTATAATAGTCATAAGGAGATAATATGGCTAACGAATCTAATAAATATAGTAGATAAGAACGGCACAATTAAAGAGAGCGATGTATTTGATAGAAATGGTCAATTTAAAGAAAAGACAGAGAAGAATTTGGAAGGTGGAAAAGAACTTTTAATTCGAAAGCTTACTGGCTATGTTTCTTATGTTCGTGGTGAAAATCCTTATACTTTCCCATATCGTGTTTATCCAGATACATTCTCTCCTGAGAATTCGTTACAAGAACTTATTAAAACAGAATCTTATCCTACTACGCAAATGAATGGTCGCGAAATAGAGGGGTCATTGGAAAACATCCCCGTATTTTTAACTCAAATCGGAGATTATCAAGCAAAGGGGTATGATTTTATAATACGACATATGCGTAATAAATCAAATAATCTAGTAACTAAATTTGGCGAGGAACGCGAAATGCCTAGTTTCGAAAATATGGAGTCATTTGGATATACTTATTTATTAAAGCCGCTAGAAGCATTAGATATTGTATTCCCAAATACAAATTTGGATAAAGAAGAACCTGGGTCAGTAGATTCTACCGATTCGAATGAGTTTGAAGATCAAAAGAACGAAGAAATTATTAATAAGTTCATAGGTAAAAAAGGATTAGCAAACACTATGAAATTTAAGGTTCAAAAATCCCCTTATCCCAATGTTTATGATTTTGAATATAAACAAGAAATATTAGATGATCCTAACCATGGACGTATTTTTCATCCTACTAAAATTGGTAAATATAGTAGCAAAATATCAAAAATATGCGATTGTATTAAAAAGTCAAAAGGAATTGTTCTCATCTATTCGCAATATATAGACGGCTCTATCATACCATTAGCTCTTGCATTAGAAGAGATGGGGATTACTCGCTTTAGTTCCACCAATTATATCAAACCTCTATTTAAAACACCTCCAACTGAACCCATTGATTCGCAAACAATGCAACCTAGAAGTCAAGAATCAGGCGATTTTTCTGCTGCTCGTTATGTTATGATTACTGGAAACAAGGCGTATTCACCAAATAACTTGGAAGATATTAAATACGTAACTAATCCAAATAATATGAATGGTGAAAAAGTAAAAGTGGTTATTATATCGAAGGCTGGTTCAGAAGGACTAGATTTTAAATGCATTCGCCAAATTCATATACTAGATCCTTGGTATAATATGAGTAGAATTGAACAGATTATTGGACGTGGTGTGCGTAATTTTAGTCATTGTATGTTAGAAGATTTTAAAGAACGAAATGTGGAGATCTATTTACATAGTACCATTCCTAGAAATGATGAAGAACCTGCTGATCTATATATTTATCGCTATGCAGAGAAAAAAGCAAAATTAATAGGTAATGTTACTCGATTATTAAAAGAAATATCGGTAGATTGTTTATTAAACGTTGGACAACATAATTTTACAATACAACAATTAAGTTCATTAGCGAATAATAAAAATATCAAAATTCGTCTATCTAGTAATCCAGAACCAGTTGACTTCCAAATTGGCGATAGAGATTATTCAGAAATATGTGACTATACTGTTTGTCAAACCGATTTTAAATGTAAACCAACTGCTGAAATAAGTGATTTAATAAAGAATACTTACAATGATGATTATGCAAAAATGAATTATTCTACCATAGTAAAAAGAATACGCCAATTATTCAGGAAAAAATTATTCTATAAACGAGATCAATTAATCCAAGAAATTAATATTCTTAAACCCTACCCCGAAGACCAGATTGATTTTGCCTTATCTAGATTTATAAATAATAAGAATGAATATATTTATGATGAATATGGTCGCTCTGGTTATTTATTAAACAAAGAAGATTATTATATTTTTCAACCTATTGAGATTACAGATGAAGATGCTAGTTTATTTGATCGCAGTATTCCTATAGACTATAAAAGAAGCCATTTAAATTTAGAGTTAGAAAAACCAAAGATAGAAAATACCATAGAATTAGAAGAGGTTGATGATCCTCATGAACTTATTAGAACATCCTATAAACAAATAATAGAAAACCTAGAAACTTCGTTTACTAAGATAGAAGATGCAAAATTGAATAAGGATGTGAAAAAATTAACAAAAGAATCCGATTGGTTTATTAATTATGGCTACGTTTATCATCTATTGATAGATAAACATAAAATATCAGGCGAAACTTTGCAAAAATTAATAATTTATCATTTCTTAGATACTATAACATTACAAGAACGATTAAACATAATACGTTATTATTACTCTGGTGAAAAAGAAGAATTTGATGAGAATGAGAAAATAATTCAACAATATTTCACTGAAAAAGTTGTTAAAGTGCGAGGTTTTAATGCTATCTTTTTAGTTTCAGATAAAATGGCCAATGAAGATGAAGAGAATAAAAAAATATTTATACAGGATAATGAAGACAAATGGGTATGGTCTGTTGCTTTACCTACAGATCGTATGGAAACATTAAAACAGAGTGTGCCAAACTCTACTATTCCTTTGACGAAATTAAATCGTCTATTCGGATTTATTCAACTACTACAAAGCGATTACTTTGTATTTAAAACTTTTGATCAAAAGAATAAATCTAAAAAGGGATCCACGTGTACAATTGAGGGTAAAAAAGATGTAATTAAACGATTAAATTTAATCTCTGTATTTACATACAGTGATAAAGATGTAGAAGGGTCTGAAAACCTTATTAATTGCAAAGATATTATTAAACAGGGACTTTGTGTCCTGTTAGAGATCTTATTAAGGTATTATGATGATACGAAAAAAGAGGATAAAAGATGGTTTTTAGATGGAGAAAAAACGGTTTTAAGTCGTATTACTTCTTAAAATGAATGTTCCCCCCTAGAAAAAATTGAATCAAAATGATATAAACATATTTTTATATCATTACTAGTATATTGAACATGGCGGATCGAAAGATGCAACGTGATGACCGAAAAATTTATGGTGTTTATTTACAATCGGTGCTTACTATGAAAGTTGTTGTTCCTATAACACAGGTTGGAAAAAATATGAAGCACAATTTAGAGAAAATCATATCTAAGAAAACTGAGGGAAAATGTATTGTAGAAGGATTTATTAAACCTAATTCTGTAAAAGTAATACGTTATTCTAGTGGGAATATCAATAATGAAAATGTGGAATTTCAAACCGTATTTGAATGCATGGTTTGTCATCCTGTCGAAGGGATGTTGATTGAATGTGACACCAAGACCATTACGAAAGCCGGAATCCATGCAGAAGTAACAGATGAGAATGGTAATATTCCAGTAACAGTCTTTGTTGCACGTGATCACCATTTTACTGACAGACATTTTGCTGAAATAAAGGAAAACATGAGGATTATTGTACGTGTTATTGGAGTAAGGTTTGAGTTGAACGATCCCTATATTTGCGTAATTGGTAAATTCCTTGAGAAAAAATCAACAGAAAAAAAACGTGGGGGAGCTGATGGTGAAGATTCTGAAAATATTCGATTAACCATAGGTGATGATGAAGAATTTGAGGTTGAGGAAGAAATATAACTACAACCAATCTAATGTACTAATATATGTTAGGATTTCTTTATCAAACACGAATGCAGGTGTCCAATCTGCGTCACAAATTAACTCTTCTTTTTTATTTTCTTCTTCTTTCTTAGACTTTCCATCTATTTTAAATTCAAGTAATGTCCATTGTGGCTTGCGAAAAGGATATTCCATTGGTATTTCTATACGGTGTTTCATTTCTATAGTTGTTGAAATAAAAGAATAAATATAATTATTCACATCACGCGGCAATCCAGATATATATGTATGTAATGGATCTAATTCTCGTTTATGAGATTCTATTTTTAATGTAAATATCCTATTATTTTCATCATTTCGTTCCAAAGATATTTTTCGAATATGTTTTTGTGTATTTCTCATCCCAAAATATTCATGCATTCTATCAAAACGAATAGAAGTTGATGTAAACAATCCTCTCCTATAATTTCTTAAAGTTATATAATGATATGGTTCGCCAATTTTTTTGTATAAGTTATTAACACGAATTATTTAATAACTTGTTTCAATTTTTCAAAAGAAAATCTATAAAATTGTTCGGATCATTACGATTCAATACATAACAATTTATTATCTGTGCTGGTGAAAAATATTTATCTTTAATCTTTGTTAATAGCTTTTCATTGATATCTTTTTTATAAAATTGTTTATGCATTTGCCTTATCATATTTCTTGTGCAATTATCTAAACATAATGTTATATCAATACGACCTGGCCTAATAAGTGCTGGGTCTAACTTATCATAATGGTTACTACTGATACCTAATATTCTACCAGGTGTTTCCTTGATTCCATCCCATAAATTCAAGATATCGTCTAATGTTATGGGATCATCGTCATTCTCTTTACACATATCTATGAATTCTTTTTTCTCATTGTTATTATTTTCTATTAGTTGTTTTATTACAATACCCATATTATCCTTTGGTGATTTATTCTTTTTAGATTTTACATTCTTATTTTTAATATTTTTCTTAGGTTCAAGTTCACGTTTCCAAACTATTTCTCCCAAACAGTCTATATCCTCAATAATTATTATTTTTTTATCAAACCCAATACTATTCTTTTTGTTATCATAGTTATATCTGCTTTCAAAAAAACACTCTTCGAGTTGATGTTTTGTTTTTATTTGTTTTAAAGATAGGATCACTAAATGCCTGTTTGTTAAATTCGCTAGGCTTTTAAAAAAAGATGTCTTACCTGTACCAGGTGGGCCATGAAGACCTATGCCTAATGTATATGGTATCCCATTTTCATAATACCATTCTTTGTTATTGAGAAAAAAATGGATTTTTTCCATAACATCTTCCTTACCTTCAAATATCATATTGGAAAACGTTCGTGTGCTTTCAAATGTGGTTTCATTCCATTTTTGAATGTTCCCATCGTCATCTTCCTTTTCGGTTTTCTTTAAACTATACACAAATCGTTTACCCTTACGATCATTTTCAATACGTTCTAGGTATCGTGATTTTACTCCCTCCACAAAATCCTGTATTTGAGATAATGTAGATTTATAAGAATAGAGAGTTATTGTAATATTATCTGTTTTAATACTTGCTTTTTTATCAGAATCCCCTTCTTCTTTATACACATTCGTATACGCATAAATTTCCAATTCCTTGTTGTATAAAATTGGCAAGGTTTGCGTTATGATATACATATCTGCTTCTATCTCATCATTATATCTTTTATTTGAACTCGTAATATACTCTTGGATATCATATACACTGTTATTTTTTTTGGTAGATTGAATGATATCGTAGAAAAGTGCCTTGAAATTATCTGAGAAACAAGCTGTAATCGTTGGATAAGGCTCATATTTACTGACTATAAACGATTGTCTTCCTTCAAAACATATAGAGTATTTCCTGAAGAAAAGGGATTTTATCTGATTTTTTAATAGAAGTGGGGTTGGAAAAGGTATATTTCCAAATGATATTTTTTGCATGATGTAGGATATAAAAGTGATTAATAGTGTAGATAAAATTGTATCAATAAATATATTGTTCGTTTTGAAATTCGAGAAGAAGGACATCTTTATTGAATCCATAAATGTTCTTTGAATACTGTTCGATAATTCATCATGCATAGGTAATTATGTATGATGAATTATATTTATATTTGTTTTCATGATTGTTTCATAACAAGCATGAAATAACCGTTTTCGCTTTCTACAGGGATTGAACCTGTGGCCTTGCGGTCGCTGTATTTTCTGACTGCATTTATGCTGTCATTGCTGTAACAGCCGCTGAAGCAACCACTTTCTGCGGTTTATGCTCTACCGACTGAGCTAAGAAAGCAAAATTGTCCAGAGTATTCCCCTGGACAAACTATATTAGAATGATCTCTTTATACTATTTCATCATTATTAATTTTATAATCATCTCTTTCTTTTTTATCCTTAGATAAATAAAGTTGACATTCTCTGAGTATTTTTCTTTCTAATTCAAATAAAAAATCACGATTATAATATTCATATTTTGCATAAGTAGTTATATATGGTGAAGCAGTACTAGATTCATCTATAGTTACAAAAAAATAGATTTCATATAATTTGGGAACAAATATAAATAAATTCGTCAATATACCAATATATGTTTTTTGATTATTGTTATTCAACAATAATGTAAGTAAATTTAATAAAATATTAACAAAATAAATAACATAACAAGCATACCCTGTCTTTTTTAACCTATAATTGAATAAAAAAACTGTAATACTAAAATTTAAATTTAAAATATGACTATCAACCACATTTGGTTTATATTTTTCATTCAGATTAATATGTAAAAAAAATTCGCCAAATAATTTAAATATTGTATCTCTATGATGCTGAGTATCTTTATCTCTTACTTCAAAATTTTTTTTCAAAAACATCTCTCGTTGGGATTCATAAATATGAAATACAGTAAATGTCATAAAAGATAGTAATCCAATAATAAATGTTGCATCGTATAACTTCTTTCCTACAAATATATTTTCAAATATACCACATGTATTATTACCACAGTCTTGTTCCACAAATAATATTAAAAAATTACCAATTACTGTAATATAAAATTGATAAACTATTACAAAAATGAAACTATACATATCAAATATATGACGGCCTTTTTCCATAATCGTACCTTTATCATCAGAAGAATTACGAATTAAAAAATCATCTAATGGTTCTAGAAATTTTTCATGAATAGCTATAGATTCTCTTTCTGCTTCTTCTTTATCTTCTCTACTTTCTATTGTATTAAAAATACTCCTTTCTATTTTGTCTATGACATTTTGGTATTCATAGATAGGACCCTGATAAATAACTTTCCGTTGGTTATATCTAGACCGATCTGAATTACCCAACATTAATTTGCATTCTCGATTTTCATAAGTTTCCATTTCATAATATCCGCCTTTGTATTTTTGTCGTTCATTCTCCTCCATCAACTTTTTATAAACTTGATATTCCTCTTTTGATACTCTTTTTCTATTATTATGATGTAATTTTCTTCTTCCAGATAATATACCCAATCTTTGAAGAACACTATTTGTTTCTGGTTCTGGTATTGGTATATAATATGGGTATTCTTTTTGATTTATTTCGATTTGTGTTATAATTTCATCTACAATATTTTGAATTTCTTCCATTTCATATATTTATTGATTTAATATTTAAATAATTTACGTTACTTATTTAAAAATTAAATCAGTAAAATATATATGGGGTGTGATTATTTCATTTTCCAATACCTTAAAATAACTCATGCCTACGGTACATCATACATTGAATTATCTTGTGGTCGAGGTTATTATTGTAACTGTATGGATCCCGGGTATGATAGTGATGCAAATGATCAATTGGAATACGAAGAAAGAATCAATGAAATAAAACAATTATATTTACGCCCCAGTATTCAACCCATTCTTATTTATGATCAAAGCGGATTCATAAGTGAACGTTTCGAAGAAAAATATGATGAAATATTAACCTACACAATTAATGAAAAAAGAAAATATTGGCGTGATATTGGTGATGTTATAGAAGATAAGGAGGATATTCTTAATATTTATAAAATCGAAATACGAGATCCTGTACGGTAATTTACCAAAAGCTATTTATCACATTCAAAACATCATCAGGTAATTTACATGGATAATTCTCCATTAAAGTTACCAAAGTTTCTGCCATTGTAATACTGTTTGGTGCATCCATATGATAAACTATTCTATTTCTAGTGTCATCAATATCATCACTATCGTGATAGCATATCATCGTTGTAAATTGTTGAACACCATAAACATGTATTCCTAGAAAAGTAGCACGGAAATATCGTATGGTTCCATCTCTATTTTGATTACAAAACAAATACCGCTCTTTTGTTTTTAAACCAGTCAAATCCATACTTTTACGCAAATTATACTTATTGGTTTTTCAAATGACTATTATAACACAAAAGTATTCAATTTTTTACATATTTTTCATAGAATTATGTAAAAATCACAGAGAAATCAAGGAAATAAAGTCGGGACCGTTTTTGAAAATGGACAAAAATAAATGTCCAATTTTACTTTTATGAAAATAAAATTTACAAAGGGAGTCCTGAAAACCCTATTTTGCCCGATGATGCTGTAAATACCAAAAAAATCATCAAAAAAGTGCGCTGCATAACTTTTTTGGACATTTTTTGGACTCGGTACTTTTAGGCGAAAATTAATCGTATGATAAAGTATAAAAAACGCAAAAAACGCAAAAAAATACTAATGAAAAAATATGTAATTATTGCAACTATACTACAAGTGACTCTACGAATTATAAAAAACATTTAATGACTGCAAAACATAAAAGATTATCACTTTTGAATGATGAATGCAGCGAATGCGAGAAAAGTACTACTGTTTCATATTACTGTGAATGCTGTGATTTTAATACGAAAAATCGTTATGATTTTAATAAACATAATCAGACCAAAAAGCATAAGCTAAGTTTTATAGTATTTCAAAAAAATGACAGCATACTTTCTGAACAGATTGAAGAAAGTACTATACTACAAATTCCGCATCAATCGTCGAGTAATATAGTTCAATCATCTAATAATAATGGTATTACAACAGACATTGTCATGGAATTATTAAAGCAGAATAAGGAGATTCAAAATTCCTTAGTAGAACAAAATAAAGAATTACAAAATACTCTTATGGAAATGTCAAAACAAAATAAGGTTATTAATACAACTACGAATAATATTACAAATAATCAGTTTAATTTGAATGTATTTTTAAATGAAGACTGTAAAAATGCATTAAATATAGGGGATTTTGTAGATTCCTTAAAATTAACTGTAAGTGATATAGAAGAAACTGGAAAGTTAGGATATACACAAGGATTAACACGAATATTTGTGAAAGCATTAAAAGATCTAGATGTTAATATGCGACCTTTTCATTGCACAGATATTAAGAGAGAAACAGTCTACATAAAAGACCAAGATAATTGGGAAAAAGAAAATGCTGAAAAAACAAAGTTAAGAAATGTATTAAAACAAATAGCGAGAAAGAACCTAAAAATGTTACCAGAATGGCAAGAGAAGAATCCAGATTTTAAATATTTAGATACTCCTGAAAATGAAAAATTTATGCAGATTTCATTAAGTTCTCTAGGTTCAGAATATAAAGATGAACAAGATAAAATGGAGGAAAAAATAATCCGAAATGTATTAAAAGAGGTTGTGTTAGAGAAGAAGAAATAATTTAGTAAATCAAGATTATTAAATTATTTATATATTGCATATATATAAAATGAATAACTATGACACATGGACACTTACTAGTGATGCAGGTTTACAAGCTTTAAGTTGGTCATCAGTAGCATGCAATTCTGATTCATCTAGAATATTTGCAACGGTAAACGGTGGTGACATTTATAGATCAACTGATTTTGGAATAACATGGAACCCTACAAACGATTCTGCATTAAATACATTAAGTTGGTCTGCTATAACTAGTAGTTCCAATGGGTATCGCGTTTATGCAACTGCAAGAGCCGGTGATATTTATAAATCCACAAATTTAGGAGTTACATGGACACCTACTGGTGATACAAATATAAATACATTAAATTGGTCATCCATAACAACGAATTCGGATGGATCTATAATTTTTGCAACTGCAAGTGAAGGTGATATTTATATTTCAACCGATTATGGCGTTACATATAATCCAACAAATAATGGTGATTTAAATGTGAACCTATGGACTTCAATAACATGTAGTTCAAACGGAAGGAAGGTAGCAGCAGTTTCTCTGCTTTATCCTAATATTTTTTTATCGACCGATGCTGGGTTAACATGGAATTCTACTAATAATGGAGGAAATTTCACGCAAAATAACAATAATTTTTGGAGTGGTATTACTATTAATTCAGATGGCTCAAAAATGGCAGCAGTAGCAGCTATTTCGGGTGGTACTGGCGATATTTATAGATCAGATAACTCTGGGTTAATTTGGACACCAACAAATAATCAAGACTTAAATAATTTTACATGGCAATGTATCGCAAGTAATTCAGATGGAAAGAAATTAGTTGCTGCTGTAAATAGTTCAGGAAGTGGAGTAAGTGATATTTATAGATCTAATGATTCAGGTGCAACATGGATACCTACAAATAATTCTAGTTTAAATACATTAAATTGGCAATCTGTAGCTATGAGTTCTAATGGATACAGAATTGTTGCAGTTGTTAATGGTGGTGGTATTTATACGTACGAATCATCTCCTATTTGCTTCTTAAAAGGATCTAAAATTCTTTGTCTTATCGATGAAAAAGAAGTTTATGTTCCTATAGAAAAAATAGAAAAGGGGACGTTAATAAGAACTAGAACGGAGGGATATATTCCGGTAAGCGCAATTGGGCATTCTAAAATATTTAACCCTAAACATAAATTAAATACTAAAAATCGTCTTTATAAATGCAGTCCTAAAAACTATCCTGAATTAATTGACGACCTTGTTTTAACAGGATGCCATTCCATATTAGTAGAAAAGTTAACACAAGAACAACGTGAAAAATCCATTTTATTAACAGGTGATGTTTATGTTACGGAAAATAGATTTCGTTTAATCGCGTGCACCGACAATCGTGCTGAACCTTACACAGAAGAAGGAGTTCATGATATTTACCATTTAGCATTAGAAAGTACAGATTATTATAAAAACTTTGGTATTTATGCAAATGGACTTTTGGTTGAATCCACAAGTAAACGTATGATTATGGAATATTCTGGTATGGAAATATTATAATAACCTTTTAAAAACAATATAGAATTATATGAGATAGATAAATAAAATGGATAAAGGAGAAAAATTAGAGAAACTTAAGAATATTATAGAATCAATGAGTAAATATCATCAAATAGAGATATTAAAGATATTATCCAGAAAATTATCGAAGATTAATGAGAATAAGAGTGGTTGTTATATAAATATGTCATTTTTACCAGAAGAAACAATAAATGATTTGGAAGAATATTTATCTTATATTAAAGTTCAAGAAGAGTCCTTAGAAACCATGGAGTATCAGAAGGAAGAATTTAAAAACGCATACTTTATTGAAAAAGAAAATAAAGACAATGCCACGATATCTTATAGTTCATTGGCTAAATAATGTCAACCTTTTTAAATTCGATATTTTTTATTAAAAAAGAACATTTAAACCTATCTAATGTATTAAATGTTTTACGAAATTTTATGTTTACAAAAATCAGGCAAACAGCCATATTATTAAATTCAAACTTAAGAATTAAAGATGTATTGATAAAGAAGGATTTAATTGAAAATATAGATACTATTGAAACAGAACCTATAGTTGAATACATTGAAAATAAATTAGTTGAAGTAAAGGAAACAATACATGAACAACCAAAAGAGGTATTAATATCACCAAAACAACCAGATACTCTTTTCTGGTGTCTTTTTATTATTAACTTTGGATATGATGAATACTTGGAGGTAGATCGAAATTATGGAGTAAAAGAATTAGATGTAAAGAAGAATATAGGAGAATATTTGACAGCAAATTCTCATGCAATTAAAAATACCAATGTAAAGATTACAAAGGCAGGTGTTCAGGAGATATTATCCGAACTTTTAACGAGTCAAAAGGATACGAGCATGAATACTCTTATGGCTATTTTGGTTTATTACAAGATTAATTTAATTATGGTAAATTCAACACAATTATTAATGTTGGAATACATAGCGGATAAAGACTCTGAATTACCATATTATGTAGTACATAAAGATGCATATGGTAAATATTCTGTGAACACAGAACCAATAACGAAAGAAGAGCTTACCAAAATGAAGGAAAAAATGATATGTTTAGAAAGTTATTTGAAACCATTAAAATCAATATCGAATTACAAATCAGAAGAATTAGAATTGTTAGCTAAGAAAATGGGAATTTATGAATCAAATAAGAAATATAAGAAGCCAGAATTATATCAAGAGATTAGCGAAGCATGCAGTTGGTTATAAATAAAAAGGGAATTCGTCATCAGGAAACCATGGGTTTCCTTAGAAAATTGAAATAAAGAGAAAATAATATATGATTACTATATACAATCTTATATTATGGAAAAAAAGGAAGGTAACGAAACTACGAAATCATTAAAAGAAAAAACAAAGGAATTCGAAGATATTGTAAAAGAATATTTAGAAAGTAACCCAGTGATTCGTAGTCATAGAAAAAATAATGAGTTAGAAATACGTTTCGGTACAAATACCAGGAATTCAAATACCAAACCTATTTCTAAAATAGATTATGATAATATTGCAAAACAATTGTATTCTTGTGGATTTAAGCCTGAAAATGAGGATGGTATTCAAATGTTGAGAATCACGCCTGAATCTGTGGATCCACGCACTGGGAAAAAGAGGTTTTCCATACGTGGAGAACTTATCGGTACAGATTTAATACAAGAATATTGCAGAACAAATAGTATACAAAGTGTAATTAATATGCCGTCCACATTACTTAATAAAGTAAAATTTACTAGGAAAATGAATGCTATGAAAAGTGATGGTAGTTTTATTAACCGGTTAGATATGGACGATTTTAATTTCCGCGTATCTTTTCAAACAGAACAGGATTATAGTACACAATCTGATACAGCAAGAAATATTATATCGAATTGGATGGATTCTAAGAAGATGTTTCGTTTTATGAATCGCGTGCGTTTCTATCATCCTGAGTTGCCTATATTTGCAGATTTAAGTATTGTAAAATCATCGTCATTTATTATTACAAAAGATAAGAAAAAGGTGCCTGTACCAGAATATACAATCCAGGAAGCGAATGTTTTCAATAATATCGAGCAATATGAGGTGGAATTGGAAATTGATAATTCTAAAGTAGGAACAGGAACACCATTTTCAAAAGTTCAAGAATTAATGAATGCTATAAGAAAGACTACAAGAATAGTATTGAGTGGATTACAGGGAACAAAATTTCCTGTATCTTATTCAGAACAAGAAAGGGTTATTCAAGAATATATGAAAATAATAAAGGGCGATGAACATCAGCCTGGGCGTATATATAACTCTGATTTTATAGGCCCGTCGTCGTTTACATTGCAAATAGAAAATATAGTTCCATTGAATGAAACATTGGTTGTACCAAATATTCGAACTCATTTTACGGTTACAGATAAAGCGGATGGTGATCGTAAGCTATTATATGTTTCTAGTGAGGGAAAAATATATTTGATTGATACCAATATGAAAGTTGTATTTACTGGTACAAAGACTGCTGAGAAGACGATATTTAATAGTTTAATAGATGGTGAACATATCAAGTATAATAAAAAGGAGGAATTCATTAACTTATATGCAGCATTCGATATTTATTTTGTGAATAAAAAGAGTGTTCGTGAATTTCCATTTTATCAAGAAGATAATGGTAGTGAGGAGGAAAAGGAAAAGGATGAAACGAAATATCGACTTTACCTATTAAAACAGTTTGTGGATTTATTAAAACCAATATCTGTCATGGAACAAACTGAAAAGGATGAGGTAAAACCTAAGGATCAAAAGATTCCCTCCGAATTCATTGTAAAATGCAAATCTTTTAAGGCTACTAGTGAAAACGTGACAATATTTGAAGGTTGCCAAAGTATATTATCAGATATAAAGGACGGTACATATGAATATAACACAGATGGTCTTATATTTACACCATCTAATATGGCAGTAGGTGGAAATCGAGTAGGCGGACCATCTGGTGATTTATCAAAGATAACATGGTCCCATTCTTTTAAGTGGAAACCTGCTGAATTCAACACGATTGACTTCTTAGTTTCTACTAAGAAAGATAAAACAGGAAAGGATGAGATACATCATATTTTCCAAGATGGTAAAAATTTACAAGGAGGTAATGAGGTAGTACAGTATAAGACAATGGTTCTTCATGTTGGCTTTGATATCCGTAAAGATGGCTATATTAATCCATTTCAAGATGTGATTAATGATTTTATACCCGAAAGAATAGATGAAATCAATAGAAAAAACAATTATAAACCTATGCCGTTTATTCCCACTAATCCTTATGATCCAAATGCATGCTTCAGTAATATTTTCTTAAAGGAAGACGGATCTAAGTTATTTATGATGACAGAAGAAGGAGAATATTTTGAAGATGATATGATAGTGGAATTTAAGTACGTAGATTCGAATAAAGATGGATGGAAGTGGGTACCATTACGTGTTCGTTATGATAAGACTGCTCAACTTCGTTCCACAAAGGATAACTTTGGAAATGCATACAAAGTAGCAAATAATAATTGGTACTCGATTCATCATCCAATTACAGAAGAAATGATTACAACTGGAGAGAATATACCGGAAACGGTTACAGACGACGATGTCTATTATGCTAGATCAACAGAAGAAACAAGCACAGAAGCATTGCGTAATTTCCATAATTTGTATGTGAAGAAGAAAATTATTCAAGGAGCATCGCACAGAGGAGATACATTAATCGATATTGCAGTAGGAAAAGCAGGTGATTTGAATAAATGGATAGACTCAAAATTATCTTTTGTATTTGGTATAGATGTTTCAAAGGATAATATTCATAATCGTATTGATGGTGCATGTTCGAGATATTTGAATCAGGTAAGAAAGAGTCAAAACATTCCGAAAGCGTTGTTTGTAAATGGGGATAGTGGTTTAAATATTCGTAATGGTCAATCATTCTCAACAGAGAAAGATAAACAAATTACAAAAGCTGTGTTTGGTCAAGGACCAAAAGACTTATCGTTATTAGGCAAAGCTGTCTATAATCAATATGGTGTAGCTGAAAGAGGATTTAATGTAACGTCATGTCAATTTGCTATGCACTATTTCTTTAAAAATAAAACAACATTCCATCAACTTTTGCGTAATATTGCCGAATGTACAAAAATTAACGGTTATTATATTGGTACTTGTTATGATGGCAGAACAGTATTTAATTTATTAAAAAGTCTAAAGAATGAAGAAGGAATGACTATTATGAAGGAGGGTCGTAAGATATATGAAATCATAAAGATGTATGACCAAACTGGCTTCCCGGATGAAGATATGAGCTTAGGTTATTCAATTAATGTATTCCAAGAGAGTATCAATCAATATTTTAGAGAATATTTGGTGAATTTTGAATATTTTACCAGGATTATGGAGGATTATGGATTCATCTTAGTTACAAAAGATGAAGCCAAACATATGAATTTACCAAATGGTACAGGAATGTTTTCGGAGCTATTTACACTTATGGAAGTAGAATTGAAAAGCAATCCAAAGAATGAGGCAAATTATAGAAAAGCAAAATACATGACACCCGAAGAAAAACGTATTTCCTTTATGAATCGTTATTTTGTTTTCAAAAAGATACGTGATGTTGATGTAAAGAAAATGTCCCATGTAATTTTAAAAGAGGAAGAACTTGAAGAAAAGATAGGAGAAGACACATTGAGAGAATTAGAAGAGGAACTTAAAAAGAAAGATTCCGAGGAAAAGGATGAACAAGTTGCTAAAAAGAGAAAATTGGTATTAAAGAAGACTGAACTAGAAGTAGAAGAGAAAAAACCTATTGTGTCAATTAGTAAAGAAAAATTCTCTATTCAATTAAAGAGATAATACTATTCATTTCCAACATAAATTTTACTATTACTATTTTTATGTGATAATTCTCCAAAATCTCCTTCATCCACATAATTACCATTCTTGATATTTACAATATCAGTTAACATTTTTTTTGATATTGCTTTATTCATTTGTTCAAAGGATGATAATACAGTAGAAATCATATTCAAACAAATACCAATCCATATTAACTCTCTTACAACTATTATTGCAGGATCTTCACAATTGATACCACCAACGTATCCTACTGCGAATGTTGTAGTAAGAATAGATGAATAATGAACAACATAAAAGAAATATCGAATATAGACATTATATTGATTTAACCGTTCGCGTTTCTCTATAAACCTTTTCAGGTCATTTATTTTATTTGTTTCAAATATTTCGGATATTTGGTCTGAAATATTCATATTATGTATTTAAAATACATAATATAGATTGCTTAAATTATGAATTATTTACAAACTGCTAAAAATGCGCTGTCGTAACCAGTAATGTTTACAATTCTATATTGTAAATCATTTTCTAAATAATTGCAAATGTCTTGTTTATTTGAATTGTTGTTTTTTATTAGTATAGTGGGGTAATTGTTTTGAATTAGAATATTTGTAGCTCCTTTAAGAATTGTTAATTCCTCGTTTTCTGCATCTATTTTTATAAACTTAATATTATTTTCATTATTTATAGAAGAATTTGTATCCAGTGAACCAAAATCACTTTGAAAACATGTAATATTTTCTTTATTTGATAGAGCAGTGCTTCCACAGAGTGCATAATACTCCATTTTGTTATTTTCTAATGAAATTACTTTATTGGAAACTTCGGATAAACAGATGGAATATACACCGGTTTTTGCACCAATATCTATAAAGGTCCCCTCTTTGGAACAAAATTGTTTGCACCATTCAATAAGTTGACCATCAAGAATACCATGAGTATAGTAATTATCTATCTTACTTTCTGGTAGAATAAATATCATAGACGCATAAGATCCGGGATTTATTATTTGGCAACCAGTAATATCTGATACTGAATAACCACCTTTTTTGGTATACATAAAAAATTTATTCGACATTTATAATATAATACTAAAACATTAATATTACAAAATATAAACTCAATACATAAAATATAAATATTGTTTATTCTAGTTCTATATTTTCGTAATAATAATATAAATACTATTTTATAAATAATATATCAGAAAATGACATATTATTTATTACCAAAGACAAGTTATTTAATACACAAATATATAGATTGCGTTGAAAAAGAAGATGTTCCAAGACCAATTATTTCAAATTCATTATCAAAATATCTTTATGATATGAAGGAAAAAATAGAAGATAAGGAAAAAGACTGGGATATATTTAAAAAATATACAAACCCATATGAATATATACATACGCAATTACCATTTAAGCGAAAATGTATTTCAAAGTATAAACCAATATCACGATCCTATTTTAAAATGATAGAAATAATAAATTTATTCGAGTTGCATTTTGATTCCAGACCCATTCAATCCTTTCATTTGGCAGAAGGACCTGGTGGGTTTATAGAGGCATTGGCTGGATTAAGAAAATGTCAATATGATAAATATGTTGGCATGACCATATTAGATGATAATAATGATCCTAATATTCCTGGATGGAAAAAAACAGATATTTTTTTACGTCAAAACAAAAACGTTTTTATTGAAACCGGTGCAGATAAAACAGGTAATATTTTATCCTTAGATAATTATATTTATTGTAGGGAGAAGTATGGATCTACAATGGATTTTATAACAGCAGATGGTGGTTTTGATTTTTCATTGGATTTTAATAACCAAGAAATAAATATAGCGAAACTATTGTTTGCACAAATAGTTTATGCTATATCTATGCAAAAAAGGGGTGGGTCCTTTGTTTTAAAAATATTTGACACTTTTATGCAACATAGTATAGATTTGTTATATATTTTATCATCATTCTATGATAAAGTACATATTATAAAACCACATACTAGTAGGTATGCAAATTCGGAAAAATATATAGTTTGCAAAGGATTCACATCTATACCATTCGAACAATTTGCACCATTTGTACAGCGAGCATTTGAGAAAATGTTATTATCTTCAAATTCAAATACGGATTTATATATACATAGATTCTTGAATACTCCAATATCTACATTTTTTCAAAATAAATTAGAGGAATACAATGCAATTTTCGGTCAACAACAAGTTGAAAATATACATTTCACAATAACATTAATTGATAATAAACATAAGCAGGATAAAATTGACAATTTAGTAAATGCAAATATTAATAAATGTATTGTATGGTGTAATAAATATAATATTCTTCAAAATCAATTACATACACCATCTAATATATTTTTAACTAATTCTTTTATAGATTCGGGTATAGACATTTCTAATAATTATGAGTAATTTATGAATTATATTTTACACCTCCCGCAATATGTGTATCAGTGCAATTTCTTTGAACATTAGAAGATTTTGGAAAAGAAGGATAAGATATATTTGGATAGCCTATTTTATCTTTCATAGTATACGGATTTTCAGAAACACCATAGGCCAATGCATTAGCAATATTTGATCCATATGTATTGGATATAGTATTATTATAAACATTACCACTGTTTTTGTAAGCTGAAGTGTTAATTGTGTCATATTTAATTCGCGTTATTAATGAGCTGCTACTTACAGCACCTTGTTGGGCAAATTTCGAATTATTAGGCTTGTAATATATTTTTTTATAAATAGGATGAAGACCTGGTGTTACATCTGAAATTAATACCTGTGTTGTTGTGTATGTCTGGTGATTATTATTAGGATCATTAATATTTACTGATGGGAAACGAAACGGGAAACTAGAACGTGTTAAGCCAAGTGCATTTAAAACCGAATTTCCATTTTGTATTAAAATTCCAGGAATTAATGAAGCTCCTGGTCCAGGATTTGGTGCAGATAATACCGTACCTGAGTTTTGGTGTGTCCAAATTGAATTTGCACGGATATCTGTAGAATATTTATTGGATGGAAAATTTAAATTATCAAAGGGTGTACATTCAATTCTAATTTTTTCCATAGAATCATCATAAATAATATTTATTAAGAATACTTTCGCACCAGTTTTAGATTCAATAAGATAATGGTAGTTAAACGACATCCCAAATTCAAATACAGATTTAAAATCATCTATACCATAATAACCTGAAGGAAAGTTTACTTGATAATATTGGCCATCCACCCATTGATAACTTATTCTTCCATCAGTTGGAAGATAATATTTAGGACATACCTGTACTCCATTTGCGGAATAAATATTAGATGCTGCTAAACCAGGACCAGGTTTCATTAAAGGATCTCCTACACGGATAAAATTATATTGATTTTGATGGAAAGTTTTATTTCTACTAACTAAATATTGTTTTGCATCTGTGTAATATTTTGAGGTATTATTCGAATAATTATTCGTAGTATCGTATTTTGTTTTAATTATACCACTACTTCTGCAACGACGTTTTGCGTTTTCACTAGGAGATAAAAATACTAAACATGTTTCTGATTTTTCACAAGTATTTTTTGGTAGTGTAACATCGATTGTGTTTACTAAACCATTTATATTTTTTGATGAACTATTTATAATAGAACCATTTGGTCTATTAATTTCGTCTATACTTAATGATGTACGAGGATAGCAATTATTCATATCAATAGGATTGACAATCTCTCTACGATATAATTTTAGTGGATTTGGTAGAAACAAATTCCTATTATTTGTGGTAGAAGTAACAGAAATACCTGGGTTTTTTTTAATTGAGGATGTGATTTGATTAAATGTTTTACCTTTCCAAGATGTTATAGGATTTAAATGAGCTAAGTCTAATTTTTCTGTATTTAAAAATTGAGCCATTTATATTATATTTATTATATATTATTATAGTATATTAAATCTAATGAAATTCTCTTTAAAACTTAAAAACATTGTATTAGTTAGTATTCTATTGTTCTTTGCATTTATAATGTTAACATTTTATTTTTCTAGAATACAGGAGGGATTTAAAGAAGGTAAAAAAAGTAGGGAGGGCTTAGAACAAGTGTCTGAAAAAGGTTCTTCAAATACGAACGAATCATCCAACTCTTCTAGTGTATTAGATACATTTTCATTAACAAATTCACAAGCTAATTTATTTAGTAGAAGTTTCAACACTTTACAAAATCAATACAATGTTATAGATAATAATACCTCTTCTGTTACAACTACTCAAATTAATTCTTTTTCAAATACATTGAGTGATCTACAAAATCAATGTTCTGCAATTATTAATTCAAAGGATAAAACCGATTCGAAAGATAAAACTGGTTCAAAAGATAAAAATGTTTTAAAGGATAAAAATATTTCAAAGGAAAAAAATGATTTAAAAGACAAAAACGACTCAACAAAGGATTAACTTAGAGAGAAACGTAAATTAATTGTTGTCAGTTACTAATAAAGAGAATCTATAACTCTTAGGGGTTTAATTATATTTATAATAAAAAACAAGATAAATATAATTAAACAATATTGAATAGCAATGAATATTAGTGTAGATTTACAAAAATTATTACTATCTAACATATACTTTTCAGATAAAAAAAGAAATATGATTATGGATGGAAATTTTTCAAAGATAATGTATTCTAATGAATGGTTTACTATGAATGGATTGTACATCTTATTCCCAATAGATATGTTTGGTATTGAAAAAAGAAATAATAAAAGTATGTTAAAATACAATCCATATAGTAATAATAACTTATCCATAATACAAGAATTTTCAAGACTAGAAAACCGTATCATTGACTATTATAAGATTACATATAATAGTAATTTGAGGAATTCGAACTTTCTATCAAGACAACTATACTCAGGTATTATGAAATTATATAAAGAATTAAGTAGTGTAGAAAATGAAAACCCAACACAATATATATTAAAAATATCTGGTATTTGGGAATCTTTAAATGAAATAGGGATCACGTATAAGTTAATAGAAGTTAACGAGGACTATTAGTAAAACAATTTATATATTTTTGAATATACTGCTTAGTGGTTGTATTTTTTTTTACATTATTTAAAGCATATTCATCAAGAACATAAATTTTAAAGACTGGTTTACCGAAGAAAGAAGAGTTTTTAAAGAAAGTAGGTTTGCTTTTCATGTAAGAAGAAATAGTTATAAACTTATGTAAAGGCACAGTTACAATGTTTTCATCTTTATCAATAACACATACACTATATATTTTTGGTATAGTTTTATAATCTATATGTGTTTTAAGTGGAATAACATCATTACTACTTTCAACGTTACGATTCGCAGAAACGTTGAGGAGTGTAATATTTTCTGTTGAAAAATCAGGATATACCGTATTATAAATTTTGATATAAAGATCTTCTAATGAACTATCTTTATATATAGATATTTTCAAAATTCTATTAACTAGAATAATATTAAAATAAACAATTTCCCTTTTATTCTTTCTAGGTTTTGGATTCTCTACATTGAAGTGGGATTTGTTAGATTTTTCATAAATGGAATATTCAAACATGTTCTATAGTTTTTACGATGAGTAATAAAAATGATGCATTGTCAATTTTTTATACCAAAAATAACCTAATTAACGAAATAATGACATATTAGACTTTCTTCGGCCCGATGACTTTTGTTGAATAGGGTTAACGTTAAAAGGTTTATTTCCATTTCTTAAATCATATACTTGATTAAAAGATTTATTATTGTTTACTCCTGTATCAAAATTAGTTACATGTACAAATCGATTTGTTTCATCAATATCATATTTTAAATTATTAATAGAATTAATTCCTTCCGTGGTATAATTAATGTATCTATCAAATTCACTGCGATTTACAATACGGAGAGTATTTTCATTCAATTGTATTATATTTTGGTCACCTATGTCATAGAATTGGTTTCTATCAATAGTTAATCCAGCTTGAACTGCACGAATTTGAATCATATTATCTTCATACCCCCATGCCCAAAAGTTAGGGAACCCTAATATTTTCTCAAAATCAGATCCTTTTATAGAGAAAATTCCTCCGAGAGTATTCTTATGGCCATAGAAATGTTTAATTATTCCAGTATCTGTATTATAATCTATAAGACCTTTTTTGCGAGGAACTGTATCTACATCATTAAAAACAAAGGTAATGTTCTTATAGTCATTGGGGTATTTATTTTTCATTGCTAAAAATCCAATATTTTTCATGGCTCCACGGTTAAAATCGCGTGAATCGCATTGTTGTATGAAATAAATTTTATAACCTGAGGAAGGAATATCTTCTAATATATTTGTCATGACATTATCAAAAATGTTTTTCTGTAACTCTCTATTTCTATAAGGAACAATAAATATTAACTTAGGTACTGAATCACTAGGAGCATCATCTAAAGATACTGTGATATTTTCTTGTTCAAGAACATCCACTACAGCTTGTTCTGTTTCTGCAGCGGCTTGTGATTGTTCTATGTAATTCTTAGCTTGCGCTTCAGCTTGCGCTTGTTCAAGAGCAGCTTGTTCTGCGGCTGCTAGTTCCATGGCTGCTTTTTCTTGAAGAGCGGCTTGTTCCATGGCTGCTTGTTCGGCTTGTGCTTGTTCAAGAGCGGCTTGTTCCATGGCGGCTTGTTCCATGGCGGCTTGTTCCATGGCGGCTTGTTCCATGGCTGCTTGTTCCATGGCTGCTTGTTCCATGGCAGCTTGTTCCGCTTGTGCTTGTTCAAGAGCGGCTTGTTCGGCTTGCGCTTGTTCAAGAGCGGCTTGTTCGGCTTGCGCTTGTTCGGCTTGCGCTTGTTCCATGGCAGCTTGCTCCGCTTGTGCTTGTTCCATGGCAGCTTGCTCCGCTTGTGCTTGTTCCATGGCAGCTTGCTCCGCTTGTGCTTGTTCAATGGCAGCTTGTTCCATTGCAGCTTGTTCCATTGCAGCTTGTTCCATTGCAGCTTGTTCCATTGCAGCTTGTTCCATTGCAGCTTGTTCCATTGCAGCTTGTTCCGCTTGTGCTTGTTCAAGAGCAGCCTGATCTTCTTGATTACGTTCAGCATTTTGAATGTCTATTTCACTTTGATTTTCATTAGGATCGCCGTCCATTAAAAATATATACTATATTCTTAAAAAAAATAGTATATATTTTCCTAAAATATGAATCACATATATTTATTTAATATTACAGATGGTAACAAAGTATCTCTAAGAAGTTCCAATTTTTTAAAGCATTTATTGATAGTAACTTCACTAACACCACATACGGTTTTTATATCTTGTTTTGTAATATTTAATTGACAATTTTGAGCTACAAAATAAACAATTCCAGCAGCAATTGCATGTGGAATATTATCTGTAATAATATTATTTTTCTCAATTTTATTAGCAACAAACTTAGATACCATAGTAAGTTCCTGATTAAAATTAAGTTTACTACAATAACGTTCAATAAAAGAACTAGGTAAAGTAATACATAAATCAGTTTGTTGTGAAGGTTCAATATTTCTTTCAATATTATGCAGTATATTAACAGCCATAGAACACCCAGTGGTGGCACTAGTTTTATCAAGTTTAAATATCTCTGCAATCTCATGTGCTGTTCTTGGACAACCGTTTAATCTACATGAAATGTAAATAGAAGCAGCTTTTATACCATCACGATTAATTCCTCGAAACATTTTTTGTTCAGAAATATCCTTATGAATTGTCATAGCATAATCTATAAATATGCGTGGAATACCAGCATTTTGCGCCATAATTGTTATAAATTGGAACTCATCATAAAGTGATTTCTCTTTATGTGGCATAGATTGCCATTCTGTCCATTTTCGTATTTTCTTCATTTCATAAGATGAGTTTGTATTACATAGAACTTTACAACCAAATGATGATTCAACTAAAAGTGGATTAATAGCATTTCCACATCTAGTTGGGTCATTTGCATTTTTATCATCAGCGCCGTAAAACCTCCACTCTGGTGAATAGTCTAAAACATCCTTATAAATTAAACCACATTCTATATTGATACATGTGGGCAAACCGTTTTCCATAATCATTAGTGATGATTTACATAAATTACATGAATCCATTTCTGTCTTTTCTGAATATATACATTCAATATTGCTTGAATCAGTGTTTGCTATTTCTCTTTTATCTGAGTCGAATATGTCCCATAGTTTTGATTTATCAATATTAGATAACTCTATCTTCTTCTTTTTAGTTTTCGTATGACCATTCTGCTTTTCCAATACGTGTATGGGCTCTAACATTTCTACATTTTCACTAGATATAGTTTTTGGAAGTTTAACCGTAATAAATATTTTTTCTTTGGATATCATTATTAAGTACTATGGTATTCTATTTATTAGGTTATTTAAATCAATTTTTCAGAGAGAAAAGCTAACTGAATTTTTATATTTTTTCTAACTCTCTCTCTCTAATATAATGATTTCATAAGTATGTATGAAATCATTATAAAAAATTAACCTTTTTCTCTAGTTTTTCAAACATCTCTGGATTATATACTAAATTTCCTGTAGGTTTGTAATCATTAATAGGTTTGTATTCTTTCTTTTCTTTTCCAATAGTTTTAGCATCATTAAATATCTTGGAATTAGTGTCATTACTATCATCTCCTTCTTTTTCAATGATATTTCCCTTTTCATCAATAATTTTCCCTGTTTTCTTTTTAATTTCATTACGAACATAGGCAGGTACCCAATTTGCCCAAGATACAAAAAGTGTATTTGGATGTATATACCGAACATCGAAACCATTATCCTGTAAATTTTTAACTAAATATCCTATACAATCACCTTGATCATAAATAGGTTCTCCAAAAATATATTCTGGAACTACAAACCAAATGTGTTTATCATTTAATTTTGTTCTAGATGTTGTAGTAATACGCCGATGGACTCTGTTTAAAAGCTTATTAAAAATAGATAATTGTTTTAAATCCTTTTGTTGTTTTCTAGCATATAAATCATCAATACTTATTTTTCCGTGACTTTCTTCATCATCTACAGTT
>Ga0114960_10000646_pt1 | contig 29195 bp, 25 predicted proteins | sample C_130625_MF_Meta_FD_92637 | JGI IMG/M metagenome (GOLD analysis project Ga0114960, IMG submission 92637) | Freshwater microbial communities from Lake Croche, Canada to study carbon cycling - C_130625_MF_MetaG | ecosystem: Environmental > Aquatic > Freshwater > Lake | place: Lake Croche, Canada... | reverse complement strand
TCTATATCAAAGTCCATGGTACAAAAATACAAAAGAATCAGCGGTAAAAATCAATCGGGATCGGTACTGTCTTCTTTATTTTTTAGGTCGTATAGTTGTTCACTTATGATTCGATCCAAGTACAATTGTTCCACTTTGGCTCTTGCCCATGGCATTCTTCTCAAGAATTTTAAACTTGACTTGATACTGGGTTCATGGCTGAAACAATTTATTGGCACAAAATAAGCCAGTTTTTCCCAACCAAATTTTTCATGAAGTTCTAAGAGCATTCTTTCAAGGGTAATCCCATGAAGTACATTATTGGGTTGCAATGGTGGAGTGGTCATAAATATTAAATACTTTGCAAGATAAAATATAAATCATTACCCACTCCATAAACTGGGGATTTAGAGCAAAAAAAAAGAGGCTGAATTGCTTCAGCCTCTTTTACTAAGTATTGATGACCTTAATCCCTAATGATTCTGATAGTTTGATTCTCTCCGTTCACTTGGAAGTTCAAGAAGTAGATACCAGCGTTTAGGCTCTCTATATTGATGTTACTTTCATTGCCATTTAAAGCAATTACAGTTTCACCCATAATATTTGTAATGTTAGATAATGTAGTTGAAGCATTAGCAACAACTGTCATAACTTCTGAAGCTGGATTTGGATAAACCGTAACAGCTGAAGAGGTTAATTCATTAATTCCTGCAGGACATGCAGCACAACTTTCATAACATACTACTGCAACATTAGCAGCACCTGCTACTGTGTAAGCACGATTTGTAAATCCTCCTGTTGTAATCGTACATGTTTCACCACCTACAAACTGCTCAGAAGCATTCCATCCATCTAAAGTAAACTTATACTCCATAGCTCCGTTTGGTAATGGAAGGGTAATATCCCAAATTCCATCCATATTTGCATCAGCCATTGGGTTTGATGTACCATTCCATCCGTTAAAGGTACCATTCATAAAGACACCTGCATAAGCTGGTCCAGTATAATTGGTCATGTCAACTTGGAAAGAAACATCACTAGCACAAGCGCTGCAACTATTGAAACAAACATTTCCTAAGTTAGCATCACCAGTTACAGCATAAGAACGATTTGTAAATCCTCCATTAGTAACTGTACAAGACTCACCGCCAACAAATTGTTCCTGACCATTCCATCCATCAAGTGTAAACTTGTATTCGATTGCTCCTGGTCCTATTGGAAGAGTAACATCCCAAACACCATCCATATTTGCATCAGTCATTGGGTTACAAGCACCACACCAACTGTTAAATGTACCGTTCAAATTTACTGTTGTAAATGCAGGTCCAGTATACTGAGCCATGTCCACTTGGAAAGTAATCATTGGAGTTGGAGGGTTAATAACTACTGTTTTTTGATAAACAAACTGCCACCATCCTGTACCGTAATTAATTTGAACAGTCATGGTATTTCCTCCGTTAGAGAAAAGAACATTGTAAGTAATTGTTGAAACGGCTGCAGAGGGACTAGTAAGCTCACCTGCATTATTTACTTTTGCCAATCCCATGTGTGCTCCTAAACCATTAACAGTTAGTGTACCCATCGCGGCATCAAAAATATAATTTGCTGCACCACCCGTGTGAGGAGCTACAGGCGTACCACATCCATCAGGAGATGCACCTTGCCAAGCTTCCAACCAAGTGTTTCCGTCCATATAGTGCGTCATTATTCCTGCAGGTTCAAATTTAATTGAGTCGTCGAATAAACAAGCTCTAGTGGTAACATCGCCCGCTGAACTAGACCACCATGTTAGGTTGCTTAGATCTGGACCAACGGATAAAGCACCCGCTTGTGGAGCCAACTTCCAAGTTCCTTCAATTTGGGCGGAAAGACCTAAGATAGGAAACGCTAAAAGAAGTAAGATTTTTTTCATAATTAATAATTTAAAAGTTTATATAATCGTTAAAATTCCCTAGAATTTGATGCTAATATAGTAAAAAATACAATAAGCAACAAAATCGCATTTATTTTTTACATTTTTTTAATGATAAGTTGTTGAAGTTCATATTAAAATTGATTAAGAAGGGTTCAGTTAACCAACTTAAAGGAAGTGGTTTTATTTCCAATAGTAATCTTAAAATCGCCTTCTTCAGCAACGAAATCCCCATTTTTGTTCACAAACATTAAGTCCTCTTTCGCAAGTGAAAAGTGGAGTTCTATTTCACCATTAGCAGGGATTTCTACTTTTTGGAATTTCTTCAAACTTTTTCCTGTCGGTACCATACTTGCATACAGATCAGAAAGGTACAATTGAACCACTTCTTTAACAGCAATATTACTTTCATTTTTAATTTTTACGCTCAAAGAAACAGATTCGTTTTGGTTCATGGTATTTTTATCCATAAGGATTTCGCCGTAGCTAATTTTGCTGTAAGATAAGCCAAAACCAAAATCATACTCCGGTGAATAGGCATCAAAATTTCCGGATTTTGCCCTATCAACACTGTAAGGGTGATCATAGAATTCAATAACCCCGTCATATTTTGGGTAAGTATAAGGAAGTCGACCGCTAAAATTTGCATTGCCAAACATCAAATCAACGAGTGCATCTGCACCGTAATCACCCGGTAAATAGGCTTGAATAATAGCAGCTGCACCCTCAACAATATCATGAATGATCCGTGGTCTGCCTTCACAAAGGACAATAATCACCTTTTTATTTTTAGCATAAGCCAATTGAGCCAAAGCTCTTTGTTCGGCATCTAGATTCAAACTGTGGATATCACCCGGTTTTTCAGTTGAAGGAAGTTCTCCCAAGCACAAGACAACTACATCCACTAAATCAAGTTTAGACTTGTAATCTTCCAATGTTGAGTATTTTGTTTTTTCAAAATCCTTATCATAATAAAGCTCTGCTCCTTTAGAGAACAAGCAATTGTCTTTTCCTAATTTGGATTGAAAAGCTTGAAGAATTGTTTTACATCCTTCCGTGTTGTATTGGCTATCTACACCTTGCCAAGTATGTGTCCATGCTCCGTTTAAATAAATCATATTGTCAGAACAAGGTCCAGCGATTAAAACTTTTTGTCCTGCATTAAGTGGAAGCACATTATTTACATTTTTTAGTAAGGTAATCGATTCCAATGCGGTTTCTTTTGACTTATTTTTAAATTCAGCGGATGCAAAATTTGGATAGGCATCAAAATTCACCAATGCTTGATTAAAAAGGCCCAACTTAGTTTTTACTCTTAAAATTCTTCTAACGGCATCGTCCAAGCGATTCATAGAAATGGCGCCTGATTTTACTCCTTCCATCATGATCTCACAATATTCTTTGTACTGAGGACTATAAGGAACCATACTCATATCTACGCCCGCATTGAAAGCATTTACATAAGCAGTTTTTAAATTGGATGCAGTGTGATGAACATTATGAATAAAAATGAAATCCTCCCAATCAGAAACGGCAAATCCTTGAAATCCCCATTCATCTTTAAGTGTTTTGGTAAGTAAGTCATAATTTAAATGACCAGGGATCCCATTAACTACCCCACTATTAACCATAACTGTTAAAGCCCCTGCCTCTACTGCTTTTTTGAAAGCTGGCAAATAAAGTTCCTTCATATATTTTTCTGGAATCCAAGCTGGGGTGCGATCTCTTCCACTTTGAGCCGCACTATATCCAACGAAATGTTTTAGGCAAGCGGCTACATGAAATTGATCAAGCGTGGTACCTTGATATCCCTTAATTATTGCCGCTCCCATCTGAGATGCCAAATACGGATCTTCCCCAAGGGTTTCGAAATTACGGGACCACAAAGGTTGTCTTCCTAAATCTAAAACAGGAGAAAAATTCCAAGGAATACCTGATGCTCGTGTTTCATAGGCGGAAATTGTAGCAAATTGTTCCGCTAAATTTGGATTCCAAGTAGCTGCAAGTCCAATTTCTTGAGGGAACAAAGTTCCTCCAATGGTATAATTCATCCCGTGAATAGCATCAACGCCATAAATAATAGGAATTGCCGAACGGCCCATTATAAAATCTTGATGTATTGCCGAATGAATTCCGTTCCATTCCTTACGAGATAAAGTATGACTTCCAACATTCAAAACAGAACCCACTTTATATTTTTGAATGGCCTCCTTTAATTTTACCGAATCAATTTCTGCAATTTGTTTAGCGGATCCATCCGCATTTGTCTGCAGTAATACATCTAAAGTAATCTGACACGTTTGACCTACCTTCTCTTCCAAGGTCATTTTAGAAATCAGCTTGTTTATTTCTTTCTCTTCTGGTGTATTAGGGATTTCAGTGACATGAATGATACTTTTACAAGAGAAAACAAGGAATGAAATTCCACATAAATAAACAATCCAATTTTTCATAGGAAATTAATAAGGGATAAGAAAATTATGATTTGTTAAAATTTATTGAAAAACTCTCACATAATCAACATACATAGTTTGAGGGAAAACCGATGTTGCATCTGGATTTCCTGGAAAGTCACCTCCAACAGCAACATTAAAAATTAAAAAGAATTTTTCTTGGAATTCGCTTAATTCAGCTGGTGTTGTACTCACAGATTTAAACTCTACATTATCCAAAAGCCAGTGAATTCCTGCTTGATCCCATTTAATTGAAAAGACATGAAATGCATCGGAAAATTTTCCACTTGATAAAGTTTTTGTGCCTCCGAATTGTGCATGGGTTCCATTATCTTGCCAATGGATGGTTCCATAAGTAGTTCTATCATTATATCCATCACCACCAATCAACTCCATGATATCAATTTCACCACATGAGGGCCAACCAGTAGTTGTAATATTATCACCTAGCATCCAAAGAGCTGGCCAAAGACCTTTACTGTAAGGAAGTGCTGCACGAATATCAATTCTACCATACTTCCAAGACTTTAATCCTTGCGTTTTGATTCTTGATGAGGTATATTGGGATCCACCCATTGCTTCCACCTTTGCTGTTATTTCTAACAAGCCAGAATCAACCTTCACGTTTTGATTGGTATAATACTGTAATTCATTATTTCCCCAACCGCCAGAGCCATTTCCGATGTCATAGGTCCAATCTGAAGATAAGGTGTTGCCGTTAAATTCATCACTCCAAACGAGTGAATAATTAGCATACGAAAGAGGACTTGTATATCCAGTAGTAGGCGCACCGCTACCAGAAGTAAAAACTGTTAGGACAATTTGCTCTGTTTTTTCAATAAAGTCTGCATAGGTAGCATGAGCTCTACTTTTAATAGTGTAAGTGCCTGATGCTGCAAATACATGTGTTGCTTCACCAGTAGCAGATTCTACAACGGTGGAGTCATTATTCTCATAAAAAGTGATGGTGTAAAAGTTCGCACTTGTCGCTTGCGCAAGCACTTGAACAGAACTGTTATTTACCGTAATGTTGGTTGTTAAGTCAGTAGGCAAAACAACTTTGATTGGATCTGGTTTTTTACAAGATGTTAAACTATAAACCAAAAAGAAGAAAAAGAATAAAGGACGCATAATTTTGTAAAATAAGATAAAAATAAGTTTATTGAGGTACTAAACGCAAGTACCATTTAAGTCCACCATTATAATGGCTGTATTGAAGGAACAAAGAAGTATCAGTGATACTTAAAATACGATACGTCTTAACGCCTGTATAAAAACCAATAAAGGCATTGTTTGATATGGTAATGGTAGTATCTAAATCCTCCACTAAATTCCATGATTCGTTCATTTGATTGGTATACGGAGCGGTAAAATCTCCTAAATTTTGGAAAGAACCTGGAAACAAGGCCGCCAATCCATTGTGGATGTATACATCACCATGATTAACCATATCATATTTAAATGCTCCTAAATGGAATACATAACGATCATCATACAAGCCAGCACCTGCTTTATCATTAGGTCCAGCAGCCCAATATTCTGGAATATTACCTGATGCACTTACAGGATCAGGCCCTACTCCCATGTGTCCAGCATTCATCGAATCGATTACCCATGTCTTGTATCCTACTCCGCTTGCGCCACCTGTTAGCATGGTATAAATTGGATTATTAAGCAGTGAATAATCGTCTTGTGCAATTACAATCACCTGAGTAGAACTTCTACTTCCACCATTATTAAAAACTGTAAGTTTAATGGTGTAGGTACCCGCATACGGATAGGTAGCAATGGTATGCGTACCTTGCGCCTTCATTCCATTACCTAAGTCCCAAAGACAAAGTACATTTGGATTTGAAGCGGTCAAATCAAGGACATTCACATTTGCAACAGTAGGCGTTGCGGTAAATGCTGCATCAGTTGCAGTCGGAGGCGTTCCTAATTGTGGGTTAGGCTTTTTACATGCCACAAGGAGTATAGCTATACTCGCGATTAAAAATAGTTTCATCTTCATATTTTTTAAATATTAGTAACCAGGGTTTTGTTTCCATTTTCCACCAGCCAAATCAATTTCAACTTGAGGGATAGGAAATAACTCATGTTTTCCAACAACAAATCCATCAATAAAATTCACCGCTTGGCCAGTTCTGACCAAATCAAAAAAGCGAACTCCTTCCATAGACAATTCATATCTTCTTTCTTTATAAATCACATCAAGTGAGTTAACAGATACACCAGGAACACCTGCTCTTGTACGAATTTGATTTACTAATGATTGTGCTGTAGCCGTATTTCCAATATGATAATGTGCTTCAGCAGCCATTAACAATACATCTGCATATCGAATAACACGATAATTTACAGGACTTGTAAGGTCATTATCTGGCAATCCCATTTCATCTAAGCGCTTGATGTATTTGTTACTGTAAAAACCTGTATGACCACCTGCACCAATCGCATAATGTATAGCATTTGGAGCGGGTTGCGCTGCGATGAAAGCATCAAGATTTAAAATTGTAGTTTGTCTTCTTTGGTCGATGGAAGAGAAAGCATCATAAAGCGCTTGCGTTGGTAAGTTATAGCTATTCCCATCACTATAAACAGGACCAACATATTGTCTAATGCCGTCAAATCCCGCAGCAATATTTCCTTCTGAACAAATATAACAGCCATAACTAGCGCCTTCTAATCCAGAATACTGAACATCAAAAACAGTTTCGCTATTATTTTCGTTTGCTACTGAGAACAATTGAGAATAATTAGGAATTAAACTATAAGTACCTGTTGCAATCAGTTCATCAAAAGTAGCTGCTGCTTCTGTGAATTTATTTTGGTATAAATACGCTTTACCCAAGAAAGCCATTGCCGCACCTTTGGTTGCACGACCTTTTTGACTCGCAACAGGATTCAAGATAGAGATTGCATATTGTAAGTCCGCTTCAATTTGAGCATAAACTTCTGCCTTTGGAGTTCGATCTAATTTTACAGCCTCATCTATTCCAATTCTTTTATCGATAATTAATGGAATATCTCCGAAATACTTTACCAATTCAAAATAATAATAAGCTCTTAAAAAACGAGCCTCAGCCAGAATTTGGTCTTTTCCAACAAAATCAATTTTATTTTGATTCTCCATAATATAATTAACACGGGTTATCCCGGCATAATTATATCTAAGTACATTTCGCAATTCTGCATTAATCCCACCATGACTCATCATATCAATTTGATGTAATCCTTGTGAGTCATTAATACTTTCACCGCCTGCAATAGAATTGTCTGAAGCGATTTCACCTATCCATAAGGTTAAAAATGACCCTTGTAAAAGGTCATATGCTCCAACAAGAGCTCTTTCATAATCCTCTTTCGTCTCGAAGAAATTTTCAACATCCTGAGTATATTGCGGATCAACACTCAAAAACTTCTTACAACTTGACGAAGCTAGAACAATGAGTATACTTACTAGTAAATATTTTAAACTACGCATATCTTAAAATTTTAATTGAACACCACCCATGAACGTTTTTGCTTGGGGGTAAAAACCATAATCAACTCCTGCTGACAATACACCTGAAGAACCTATGTCTGGATCAAATCCTTGATATCTTGTAAGTGTAAATAAGTTATTAGCAGCAATATAAATTCGGAATGAATCCACTTTTAATCTTTTTAATTTCAGTGTAGGGAAAGTATATCCCAATTGAAGATTTTTTAATCTTGCAAAAGAACCATCTTCTACATAATAATCAGAAAAGACATTATTTCTAGTGGCTCCAGTAGTCACACGAGGATTCACATTGCTTGTCCCTGGGCCAGTCCAACGATCCACTACATAACCCAATTGATTTGCGTAGGGTTGTTGACGCTCATAATTTCTAATTATTTCTTGACCGATGGAAGCATATAAATTACCAGAAAGGTCAAATCCTTTTGCTTTTAATGAGAAGGCAAATCCCATAGTGAAATCAGGAATTGGTGACCCTAAATAAGTTTTATCTGAATCATTATTAAAGTTAATTACACCATCACCATTTTGATCTACAAAAATTAAATCTCCAGGTTGCGCTCCCTCTTGAACAACAGCTGCATTATCAATTTGCTCTTGAGTTTGGAAAATTCCTGCCGTTTGATATCCAAAGAAATATCCAATTTCATATCCCGGTTGGAAACGCGTAGCCGTTCCTCCACCAATACTAAAAGCAGCGCCAGGAATATAATCAACTCCTGATGGAACACTTGTTACTTTATTGGTGATCGTCGTGAAGTTGACGTTAAGATCGGCGGTAAAAAGTTTTTTACGTGGTGTTTTATATCCCAATTCTATTTCAACCCCTTTATTGGAAACACTACCCGCATTAATAATTGGCGGATATCCTCCTGGTCCGTATGAGCCCAATACGGCGGTCACTTCTGGTTGGAAAAGCAAATCAAAAGTGTTTTTGATAAAATAATTAGTGGTAAAATCTAATCTCTGCCAAAATGTAAGGTCAGCTCCGATATTAAATTGTCTTGTGGTTTCCCATCTTAAATCAGGATTGGAAGGACGACCAATAGCAACACCTTGTGTAAGTACGTCGTTAAAAACATAAACTCCTTCTCCATTTAAAAGACCACGGTAGGCGAAATTTGGAATTTGATCATTTCCAGATACCCCAAAACTCGCACGAATTTTAAAGAAATTAATAAACTTGGCTGTGAAGAATTTTTCGTCTGACACTACCCATCCACCTGAAACCGTTGGGAAGAAACCATAGCGATGATTCGGGCCAAATTTACTGGAGCCATCTCGTCTAAGAATTGCAGAGAACAAATATTTAGATTTAAAAGCATATTCTGTACGAAGGAAAGAAGAAACTAATCGTTCTGTAAATTGCCAAGAGCCAACATTATTCAAAAATCCACCAGGAGTTGTATTGGCTGAAATATCTGCATATTGTACAGAGTTATTTGGAATTCCATACCCTGTTCCGCTTAAGGATTCTCCTTTGCGTTGAAAGATTGATATTCCGGCAGTTCCTTTAATTTTATGATTTTCATTGAAAGTTCTTTCATAATTTAAAAAGCTTTCATAAGTCAAATCAAGATAAGTTGCTTTCTCTTCATAAACGGAAGCTCCCCTTGCAATTGAAGTTCCGGGAGCAATTTCAATTAATGGAGAATCTAAGTTCTCATTGGTTGCTGTATTTGCATACTTACCAGTTCCGTACCAAACCAATGGTGAAAATACCTTAGAATTAACTACTGAATAATTATAATTCAAACGATTGGTAAAAGATAAGTGCTCATTTATAGCGTATATAAATTCTTCTTTACCTACAAACTTTGCAGCTGATCCCCAATTATACTGATTTTGAATTTGAGCAACGGGATTAATGATATCCGACACTTGCTCTAAATAAGAAAAATTACCATTGGGCGTATGAATAGGTTGATTTGGAAAAGCATTAATGGTATTGTAAAGTACCGATCCAATTCCATTTTCTGGCAAAGTATTTCTGGAGTCATTGGAGAAAAGAAGTACTGAATTCAATTTCAACTTAGTCGACATATCCGTACTAAAATTTAGTCGAGCATTGTATCTAGAAAAATGTGATTTGGAACCACCAACGATTCCATCTTGAGTAAAGTATCCTAAACCAATGGAGTATTTAGTATTTAATGTCCCGCCGCTTAAACTGAGATTATGACTTTGAACAGGTGAAGTTGTAAATACAGAATCTTGCCAACTGGTTCCTCTACCAATATTGGTATTGGCAAAAGGCATGGCTTGTCCGCCCATAGCAAACATTTCATTTTTGATAACAGCATATTCTTGAGCATTTAATAAGTCAAGTTTTCTGGCAGTTTGTTGCATTCCATAATAAGCAGTGTACTCAAATTTTGGTTTTGAATTCATGCTGCCATTTTTAGTCTCAACGATGATCACGCCATTTGCTGCTCTCACGCCGTAGATGCCTGCTGTTGCATCTTTTAAAACATTTATAGATTTAATATCTGATGGATTTAAAGCATTTAATCCTTCTGAGTCATATACGATACCGTCTACAAGAATTAAGGGATCATTATCTCCGAAAGTAGAAATACCACGGATGCGGATATTAGCAGACCCTCCTGGTGAACCAGAATTAGTAGTAACATTCACCCCTGAAACTTGACCTTGTAATGCTTGGTCCATTCTAGAGAGATTCATTTTTTCAATATTCTCCCCACTAACCTTTGAGGTTGCTCCTGTCAGTTCTTTCACAGTGGAGCCGCCATAACCAACAACCACAACTTCTTGCACATCCTTAAGTAAAATCGTCATGATGACATCAATAGTCTTACGACCATTTATCGGGACTTCTTGCTTTACATATCCTGCAAAAGAGAAAACTAGCACTGCATTTGTAGTGTCATTCAAACCTATCTTATAAGATCCTTTGATGTCCGCGATGACCCCTGTGTTTTGACCTTTTATGCTTACATTAACAAAAGGGATCAGCTCGTTTTTTTCATTTATTATCGATCCAGTTACTGTCATTTTTTGAGCATAGACAAAACTGAAAGACAATATAAACAAGAATTGAAGGAGTAAATTTTTTGTCATAAGTATTATATTTTAGTCGTAAATATAAATAAAATTATATTATTGTAACTAATACAATAAGTTTAAATAAAAGAAATAAACTACATTTTAAACTGATAATCATTGCTTTGAACCTGTTTTTTGTAAGAAACACTATCAAAAGAAAAAAGTTTAGCCGGACGGTGTTTTACATTAATTTGTTTTTCATCGTGCGCTAGAAGCGGCATGTATTTTATTTTCTTTCTAAAATTAGCTTTATCTAATTCGAGTTCGAAAGCATATTCATAGAGTTGTTGAAACTCATTGAGTGTAAATCTATCAGAGAGCATATCAAAACAGATGGGTTCCGTATGGAGTTTTTGTTTTAATAATTCAATTGTTTTGGTAAGAATTAGATTGTGATCAAAGGCAAGATTTGGAATTTCATGAATAGGGACCCATGAAATTTCATCGGCCCAAGAAGATGCTTTTGCTTCAAAATCATCCATACGCACCAGCGCAAAATAAGAAATCGTAATTACCCTTCCTTGCGGGTGGCGATTAGGATTTCCAAAAGACTGCGCTTGATGGAAACTAACATTTTTAAGTCCAGTAAGATCATTTAATATCCGATTTGCTGCAGCATCTAGGTCTTCATCGGGATATACCAAGTCTCCTGGGATTGCCCAAAACTTATCGAAGGGTTCCATAGCTCTTTTAATCAAGAGGGTTTTGATTTGTCCTTGACTGTATCCAAATAGCATACAATCAACCGAAAAAGCTGAGGTAAAAAATTCGTTAAAATCTATTCGATACATATTAAGTTTTAGCTTTTAATGAGCACTTGAATTTTCAGAGGAAAGACTTGCTCCTTGTTTTTTAAGCAGCGCTCCAACCTTCCATGCAAAGAACACCAAATAAGAAAAACAAACAACTCCTAACCAGTATGATTTTTGGATGCCTAAAATATCATCAGATGCTATTGCGCCTTGAGCAACTGAAATAAATCCACCGCCCATAATCATCATAATTAACAAACTTGATGCTGTATTGGTATTCTTGCCCATTCCTGAAATCCCAAGCGTAAAAATACAAGGCCAGAGAGTGCTGCAAAAAAGTCCAACTGAAATAAAGGCAAATACACTTATAAGACCAGAACTATAAATTCCGATTATTAATGCCAATATACCAAGTAAAGAATAAATAATAATCTGTTTGACAGGATTGCCTTTACTCATAAAATCGGCTACTATTAAAAGAATCACAATCAATAAATAGGGATACAATGTTTGAATGTCATGTCCTCCAATAATATTTGCTGCAGCAAATATTCCAAAAGCAACAAAAGGAAGCAAAATACTTAAAATCATTTTTAATGATTTACTCAAATCAAAAACACCAGCAGCAGAAGTCCATCTACCAATCATTAAACTGGCCCAGAAAAGAGATACAAATGGTGCAATTTCATTCTCGGGGGTGCCTAATTTTTGTTTCATGAATTCAGGAAGATTACTTGCAGTTGAAACTTCTACTCCTACATAAAGAAATATGGCAATCATCCCTAATAATACTTGAGGGTGTCGAAGGGTTTCTAAAATTTTTGCTGATCCTTCAGAAGTTGATTCCTCATCAAGGCGATCAGGTACGGAAGAGAACTTGAAGAAAATAGCAGCAATTACAAATGCTAAACCAAGGCATAAATATGGAATTTTTACTGCTTGAAGATCTAAACTTGTTCCGGCTCCACCAGATAAACCGCCAAAAATTGCAAACGAGACAATCACTGGTCCAATTGTAGTTCCTACATTATTAATCCCTCCAGCCATACTCAATCGAATATTTCCTTTGGAAGGATCACCCATTTGGATCGCAAGTGGATTGGCTGCTATTTGTTGTAGTGAAAATCCGAGGCCGACAATGAACAGACCTGAAATTAATAGAATAAAGGAGGAATTATTTGATGCTGGAATAAATAATAAAGTTCCGAGAGCTGAAATTAAAAGACCTAAGGCAAGACCATTTCGATATCCAATCTTATTCAAAATATCCTTTTTTAATACTGCCGAAATCATAAAGTATAAGACCGAACCCACTGTATAAGCAACATAAAAAGCGAATGAAATCAATTGAGATTGAAATTGACTTAGATTTAATGCTTTTTTAAATACAGGTATTAATATATCATTACTTGCAGCTACAAATCCCCAAAAAAAGAAGATTGTAATCAGCGTACCAAAGGCGCCAAAATTTGTTTTTTTCACAATTGTTAATTTTAAATTATTGTCGAAAATACAATAATTAAAAAAACCTGCAGCCGTTAGACAAACTATTTTTTTCAATTTTAGAAAAAACCAGCCCGAACGATAGCATCGTTTACAGTGAAATCGAAAAAAAATATTAATTAACCAACTTGATTCAGTTGTTCTTTTTTGTGATTTTTATTACCCATCATTTTTTCAACGGTAGCGACAATTGCATTCACATCATAACCACAATCTGCCCATAATTCTTCTTGTGTTCCATGATGAATATATTCATCTGGAATCCCTAAGCGCACAATTTCTGAATAATATCTTTGATCAGCAGCAAATTCTAAGATTGCAGAACCGAATCCTCCCATGAGACAACCATCTTCGAGGGTAATCACTTTTTTGAATTTGGTAAAAACTTCGTGCAATAGCGTTTCATCCAAGGGTTTTGCAAAACGCATATCGTAATGCGCCACGGAAACATTTTTATCTTTAAGAAGTTCAATCGCTTCTTGCGCAAAGTTTCCTGGGTGGCCTAAACTAAGAATTGCTATTTCTTCCCCGTTGGATACTTTTCTTCCTTTTCCTTTTTTAATTTCTTTGAAAGGAGTGAGCCATTCTGTCATAACTCCATTTCCTCTTGGATAACGAATGGTGTAAGGTCCTTGATCTAACAATTGAGCTGAATACATCATATTTCTCAATTCTTCTTCATTCATAGGAGCTGCCACTACCATATTTGGAATACATCGCATGTATGCAATATCATAAGCTCCATGATGCGTAGCGCCATCAGACCCTACGAGTCCTCCTCTGTCCAAACAAAAAACAACATTTAAATTTTGTAAGGCTACATCATGCAAAACTTGATCAAAAGCACGCTGCATAAAAGTGGAATAGATATTACAGAAAGGAACCAAGCCTTGCGTTGCCAATCCTGCACTAAAAGTTACTGCATGTTGCTCAGCAATTCCAACATCAAAACTGCGGTCTGGCATGGCTTTCATCATAATATTTAACGAAGACCCTGAAGGCATAGCTGGAGTTACCCCCATTATTTTATCATTCTTTTCAGCTAATTCTACTATGGTATGTCCAAAAACATCTTGGTATTTTGGAGGCTGTGGTGACTTGGCAACAATTTTAACAATTTCGCCGGTCTCTTTATTGAACACCCCAGGAGCATGCCACTTGGTAGGATTTCCTTCTTCTGAAAACTTATATCCTGCACCTTTACGGGTAATACAATGCAATATTTTCGGTCCTGGAATATCTTTAAGATCTTCCATAATTTTTGCTAAACCTACTACATCATGGCCATCTACAGGACCGAAATATCTAAAATTCAAGGCCTCAAACAAGTTACTTTGTTTGAGTAAACTTCCTTTCAATGCTTGTGACACTTTAGATGCTATAGATTGTGCATCCGGACCAAAAGCAGATATTTTCCCTAATAATTTCCATACCTCATCCTTCACTTTATTATAAGTATGAGAAGTAGTGATGTCTGTTAAATATTCTTTTAAAGCTCCTACATTGGCATCAATTGACATGCAATTATCATTTAAGATCACCAATAAATTGGCATCTTTCTCGAACCCTGCATGATTCATTCCTTCAAAGGCCAAACCTGCGGTCATGGCTCCATCTCCAATTACAGCGATGTGTTGTCTTTCAGTTTCTCCTTTGTAGCGACTTGCTACGGCCATCCCTAAAGCAGCAGAAATAGAGGTAGAAGAATGCCCTACACCAAAAGTATCAAATTCACTTTCGGAACGCTTTGGGAAACCAGAAATCCCTCCTTTTAATCGATTGGTATGAAATTGCTCCCTTCGACCTGTTAGAATTTTATGTCCATATGCCTGATGACCCACATCCCAAACCAATTGATCGTGCGGGGTGTTAAAAACATAATGTATAGCAACAGTAAGTTCTACTACTCCTAAGCTTGCTCCAAAATGACTGTTTCCGATTTCAGAAATTACATCAATGATGTATTGACGCAGTTCTTCAGACACTTGAGGAAGATCTTCCGTTTGAAATTTGCTTCTTAAATCAGCGGGTATCTCTATTTGAGATAGTAAATTACCCGGTATATATTTTGAATTCATGTTAGAACAAAAATAATAGAATAATATCGTATTCAACAAAAAGAAAGATTATTTGTTCTAACACAAATGATAAATTCAGTTGATATAACTCAATGAATATTTACTACTTTTGCAGGCCATGAATATTTCTATTAAAAAGCCTTCCTATTTTAAAATATACCTAGTTTTTACTAAGTTCAGGCTTTCTTTTTTAGTGATTTTATCTGCCTTATCCGGTTATTTGTTTGCTGGAGGTAGCAATTGGCTTGAGATTGTTTATTTAATGTTAGGGGGTACCTTAGTAACGGCTGCTTCCAATGGAGCCAATCAAATTTGGGAGAAAGATATTGATAAACTGATGAAAAGAACGGCCAATCGACCACTGCCAATGGATTGGATTAGTGTAAGAGGAGCCATCTTAATATGTGTATTTTCCTTGCTCATTGGGACTTATTTATTGTACCTAATTAATTTAAAGAGTGCTTTACTTGGCTTAGGGGCTTTCGCACTTTATGTTTTCGCTTACACCCCTCTGAAACAAATTACGCCATGGGCGGTTTTTGTGGGTGCAATACCTGGAGCAGTTCCTCCTTTGTTGGGCGCCATTGCCGCTACCAATAAATTCGGATTACTTCCGGGAATCTTATTTTTCGTTCAATTTACTTGGCAGTTCCCTCACTTTTGGGCCATCGCATGGGTTCTACATGAGGATTATCAGAAAGCTGGATTCTTCTTATTGCCCTCCTCATCTGGAAAGTCAAGAAATTCTGCCTTTCAAATTGCAAGTTATTCCTTAGCATTAATTCCATTTAGTTTGGCCCCTTGGTTGTTGGGCTGGACTGGATCCCTAAGTTTAATTGTTGCTAGCGTTCTTGGAGCAGCTTTTTTCGTTTTCGCTTATCGTTTGTTTATTAGTTGTGAAGATAAAGATGCACGTAAATTGATGTTTGCATCATTTCTATATTTGCCCTTGATTCAATATACTTATGTAATTGACAAGATTGATTTTGTTTTACTTAAATAAATTTACCATGGATTATTCAAAAGAACTGAGCCCAGAAGTACGAGAAAAGATGAAGAAAAATCTTGTATACGTAGGAATTTTTAGTAGTGTAATGTTGTTTGCAGGACTAACTTCGGCATATATCGTAAGTATGGGAGGTGGCTTCTGGCTAAAATACCCCTTGCCAAATGCATTTTATATCAGTACTATCTGTGTTGGTTTAAGTAGTTTGACTTTTATTTATGCCATTTATAATGCCAAAAGAAACCAATTCAACCAGGTAAAAATTGGATTATTAAGTACGCTGATATTAGGCATACTTTTTATTGTTTATCAATTTAAAGGCTTTAATTATTTAACTGAATCCGGAATACATCCAGCCAAAAACTACATCATGGTGAGCGATGGTCGTTATGGCGATTATTTTGAAATTAAATACAAGGGAGATTATATTCAGGTAAATGGGAACGATTATTTAGTTAAAAACAAAAAGTTAAGCAACTCTGAATTTGATGCCTTGAAAAAATATACGGCTGAATTTTTAAGTATTAAACAAAACGATACCTTAACCACAAAAGCAGACCAGAACTTTGAATTGTTATTAAGGAATCAAAAATTAATAATTAAAAACGCTCATTTTTACATCAATGATTCGACCGCTATGGACTTTGTTGATGAGATTAGATTGAAGCAAATGGCCGAGAATATTAGAGATGAACGAGGAGACTTTTTTGCACGAGGAAAATACGGTAAAGATTTTATTATTTATTTTAAAGGGGTAGCCTTAGATTATAAAGACAGAACCTTAATGTATGATAACAAAAAATTAAAACCCTATCTTCAAATCAAAGCGGCAGAGGCTGCAGATACAGCTAGCTCTTATTTGTATATTTTAATAGCATTGCATGTACTGCATATTGCAATTACCTTATTGTATCTAATTAGGGTTATAATTGGTTCATTTTCAAATAAATACAATAAAGATAATAGCATACCTCTGGTAACTGGAGGAATTTTCTGGCACTTTTTAGGATTCTTGTGGCTTTATTTATTGCTATTTTTGATTTTTATTCATTAAACTTGCATAAAAATTAACACAATGGCAGGACATGTAGTAGCGATTGATTCAAAAACCCTTTGGGGAGGAAAAGAATCGCCATTCTCAACAAGTTATGGAAAACTAATGATGTGGTTTTTCCTTGTTTCAGATGCTTTAACCTTTACTGGATTACTAATTTCTTATGGTTTTACCCGACATGACGTTCAAGATGCTTGGCCGATTGGGGAAGAAACTTTTAATTCTATGCCATTTTTAGGTCATGGATATCCTCTGTTGTATGTTGCTTTAATGACCTTTATATTAATTGTATCTTCAGTTACTATGGTTTTAGCAGTAGAAGCTGGACACAGAATGGACAGAAAAGGGGTGATTAAGTGGTTAATTGCTACTGTCATTGGTGGATTTTTCTTTTTAGGTTCTCAAGCATGGGAGTGGAGTCACTTCATTCATGGTTCAGAATTCGGTAAAATTGAATTGGCTGATGGATCTCAAGCTATTGTTAAAGGTCATTTTGGAGAAATTAATAACTTTAAAGTAACCATTGCAGGATCTGAACACAAAAAAGGTGATGTGATTAGTGATGATTTATTACATACGTATCACCATGCTGCGGTTCTTGGACATATCGAAAATGGTATGATAAAATTACATGATGGTTCTGTTGCAAAAATTAACAAGCAACATGATCACGATATGGTTTTGGTTGTAAAGAAGGCAGGGAAAAACCATATTTTGAATGCGAGAATTGAAGGAAAAGATGCAGAAAAAATGTACTACCAATCTCTTTATAGCGGAACAGCTAATAAGGTGGTTTATGGGGCAGATTTAAAAGACAATGAATACGGGCCTCAGCAATATGGTCAATTTTTCTTCTTCATTACTGGATTTCATGGTTTCCATGTATTTTCTGGAGTAATTATTAATATTATTATTTTATTGGGTGTAGTTGCTGGTACTTACCACAAACGCGGACACTATGAAATGGTTGAAAAAACAGGGCTTTATTGGCATTTTGTTGATTTAGTTTGGGTATTCGTATTTACATTCTTCTATTTAATATAACATCATGGAAAGAGACGATTTGATAGAATATTCTTTACACACACACCACTCTGAGGAGAAGGGTAAAGAAATTCGCAAAAAAATAATTTTTGTTACGATACTTCTAACTGCTGTTACTGTTCTAGAAGTAGCTTTAGGTGCTTTCATCAAGCAATCCAATGCTATTTGGCCTTTTGTTAAATGGTCGTTTGTTATCCTTACACTGTTCAAAGCGAGTTATATAGTAATGGTTTTTATGCATTTAGGTGATGAGCGTAAATGGATGCGTTATGTAATTCTTTTACCTTACTTTATTTTCGTATTGTACCTTATTTTTATTGCACTTTGGGAAGGTTTAGCCGTTGGAAACGCCTGGAAGACCTACGGATTCTAAGATGCCAAATATTAAAAAGCCTTCCAAAGCGAAAGCCTTACTAGCAATACTATTAGTATTCGGTCCAGCACTGATTCTTATCTTCATTTCTACTCGAGGCTGTGAACATAAATTCAAACAATTAGATGACTACGGGCAAATAAAGGAATATTCTTTTGTAGATGCTGCGCACCATAAACGAAATTCTAAAGAATTTTTGGGTGATATAGTGCTCATCACCACTTTACAAATTACTTGTCCCGAAGATTGTGCTATTTCTCAATGGCATGTTAATCAAATGATCTTTCAGCACATTCGAAAAAACAGCAGAAAAAAAATGAAGCAAGTGCGCATCATTTCATTTGTAACGGATGGTAAAGGAGAACCGATAAAAGATCTTAGTCCAGTAGTAGACGCCTTAAAGGATCAGGTAGAAGCCTACGATCCAAAACTCTGGATTGTGGCGACTGGCGATGTTAGATCAATATATAATATTGAAAATAATGGCCAGAGCTTATTGAAAAAGGGAAGTAAATATTATGGCGGTGAAGCTTTTCAGGAACTAATGCTGCTAGCAGATAAAAAACATCATCTGCGTATGGTATTGCCCGGAACCCAAGAAGGTTTAATCCGAAGAATGAAAGAAAGCATCGCTTTACTTCAAAAACAATACGACAAAAATAAAAAGCTACTGTGAGCAAAATAGTGCTGTTCGTTTTTATTGGAATGCTACTCTTTTCCTGTACTGAAAAACCGACAAAATTACCTATTCTTGGGAATGCCGATGTAGTATATCACGAAAAAGATGGTATAACAATAGCAGATACGATTTATCCCAAAATTCCAGCTTTTTCTTTTTTGAATGAGGACTCCATTGTGGTAAGCAATGACAACTTTAAAAATAAAATTTGGATCGTCGAGTTTTTCTTCGCTACTTGTCCAACTATTTGTCCTATCATGCAAAAGCAATTGAAGAATGTAGTTAAAGCAACACAAGGATTTGAAAATAATATTGAATTTATTTCCTTCACGATTGATCCAACACACGATAGCCCTTCAAAGTTAAAGGCATATAAAAAGCAAAACAAGATTTTAAATAAAAACTGGACTTTTTTAACGGGTGACGAAGCTACAACGCATCGTTTAGGAATAGAAAATTTTTTAACTTTTGCGGGGCGTAATGAAGAGGCCTTGGGGGGCTACGCACATTCTGGTTCTTTTACTTTGGTGGATAAAGCTGGTTATGTTCGCGGTGTGTATAATGTAACTAATTTTGATCTCAGTGTGAACAAAAGCGAATATAATAGGTTAGTTAATGATGTTGAATCTCTCTTAATAAATGAATATGGAATTTCTAAATCCAAATAAAGAAAAACAAGTACGCCTGATATTTATAATTGTTTCTATTGTGATTCCAGTAGTGGTTGCTGCACTTTTTAAAATAAGCATTGAAGGCGTAGATCTTAGCTTCTTACCTCCTTTCTATGCAGGATTAAATGCAGCAACTGCAATGCTACTTATATCCGCTTTGGTGGCGATTAAAAAACAAAATCAAAAGCTACACCGTTTGTTAATGCGTTTTGCTTTGTTGTTGTCCTTGTTGTTTTTGGTATGTTATGTTGCCTATCATCTCACCTCTGCCCCTACAATCTTTGGAGATACCAATCATAATGGGATCCTAGAAAATTCTGAAAAGTTGGATGCTGGAAGCTCAAGGTATATTTATGTCCTGCTTTTATTGTCTCATATTTTATTAAGTGTTGCTGTAATTCCGATGGTATTGTTTACCTATTTGAATGCTTGGAAGGGAGACTTTGTGAAGCACAAAAAATTGGCGCGTATTTCATTTCCAATTTGGCTATATGTAGCGATAACAGGCGTGATCGTTTATTTTATGATTGCTCCTTATTATTCTTAATTGATCTGAATTTCAACTCTGCGATTGGATTCGCGCTCATTGTCATCTTTAGGGTCGGTAAAAATTGGTTTGGTATTTCCAAATCCTACAGCAGAAAGTCTTCGAGAATCAACCCCGTTGTCAATTAAATACCGCATTATCTTTTCAGCCCTTTTTTTGGATAAGCGTTGAGCGCTTAAATTATTCTTGCCTTCACCATTAACATGGCCTTGAATTTCAATTGCAATTCCCCCATTTAATACAAGAAAGTCTTTGAGGCGTTTTAATTTAGGCATAGATTCATCCAGGATTATGGCTAGTCCACCCACAAAATTTATATCATCTAGTTTTGCAGTAGATCCTTTGGATAAAGAAGTTAATGCAATCGTGTCATACGTATCATGGGAACCGTCTATTTTATGCAAGGTAAGATCCTTAGAAAAATAGCCTTGTGCATCAATTCTAATGGTAGCTTTTAATTTTTTGGTGTTGTTTAAAAACAAATGACTCGCCCTATAGGTACCGTCTAGATTCCCTGCTTCTGACAAATAAATTCTTGCGGTAACAGGCATTTTAGTTTGTTCATCAATTAGAATAAGATGGTAAATTGGCGCGCCATAAATATGAGCCATGTCAAGCAATAAAGAATCCACAATTTTTTCGCCCGATTCTGTTTTGGCCTCAAATCCCAATCTTACCACTAAGCTATCACGTCTGTTTTTTTTAGTATTAAAAGCCAAATAATATGTTTTACCTTCTGGTAAAAATAAATTCGGAAATTTTGTGGTTTGATTGGTTGCTGTAATAGATTCATGAAAAAGCAGATTGGCTTCTTTGTCTTTTATTTTTTCACAGGCATTTTCCTCTGGACACTCTAAAATGTAGATGCTTAATGGAGCATTACAACCTAGAATTTGTAACGACAAATCCCCGGAAGTTAGTGGGGTATAATGCAGCCAAATATTATTGGTGCTGGCGCTATCCTCTTTAGAATAACCATATAAATTGAGTTGATCCTGTTTTGATTTTCCTAAAAAATTCAATCTGTAAACTGCATTGGCACTAATAGAAATACTACCGGAACAAGTTGCATAATCAGATTTTTGACTCCATAAATTAGTCAAGCAAATTAGACCAACAAAAAGAACTGAAAAAGACTTCATCACGATTTGAAACGCATCAATGCATTTTTAGTTTCAATTGACCTTTTAATTCACTTCTTAATATCAAATAATTAGAAGTTAAGAAAATCTCTTTAATGCGCATGTCATCAATTGAGCCACTCATATCAACATCACTAGTGAGTGATGCATTCAATTCTTTGGTGATAGTGGTTTGAGCATCCTTGAGGTAAGGATTCAAATCAAAAATTGCATTTTTTTCAAGTTCTTGAAGGATTCGATCATTAAATAACCAACGGGCAGTATTAAGTAATAAACTTTTTGTCTCTATTTCGAAACTCATATTCTCCATTGAAATTTTTTGAGTAAGTGTATCAAAAACTGGAAGTGCAGTTACATAAAACACGCCACTTTTTGAACCTTCAAAATGCAAAGAAAAAACCATTCGATTGTCTTGACTTCCCTCGATTTTTAATTCTTTGATTATAATTTTTTTTCGTTTGAACTTTAATTCCTTACCTCTAAGCTCTTTATTTGCCATGGAGGAAAGTGAATCATAAGAGGCGCTAATGTCGATCCCCATTTGGATTCCTCTGGTTTTTTTAAATTCTTTTAATTCAGGTAAGGCCTGAACTTTTAATTCTAAAGCTTCCGTTGTCACCATGGGTGCCACCTTTAAATTGATATCTACAGCTACTTTATTTTTAGAGAATTTAAGATCACTTACTGATGCCACTGTGGGATTTAAATATAAGAATCCATATCCATCGATAACAATTGGTTCTTGAAGTTCCTTCCAAGTTAATTTTAGATCACTTCTTATGTCAATGGCTTCAATTTGTTTGTCAATATCTTCTTCCAATTGCTTTAACTCTCCTTGCACTTGTTTTTCAACTTCTGATGTGGCGTCATATTTAAAGAGCGTAATGATACAAGGATCCATCAAATCAAATTTTGACAACGAGGTGCTTGACTCAAATTGACATTTATTATTCAATGAGATCTCTGTCTTATATCCTACTTTTATTGATAAAGGGTCTTTTGTTCCGCACTCGGCATAAACTCTTGGGACTACACAGCTGCCTTTCTCATCAAAAAGTGAGTGACACTTTGGACAATAATTTAACTTTAATTGAAAATTCCCTAGGACTTCATAATATAAATGATCTGGATAAAAGAAATATTCGATGGGCTGCCTATGAAAAACATAAGAATAACTAATGCCTTCACAGTGCTGCTCTTCACCTTCAAATGTTTTAGGTAGTGATTTTTCAATCTCCTTCAGGTAAGGACTAAGATCAATTTCTAATGGGATTGTGATTATGGAAGGCTCTTGATTTAGTGGTGGCGGAGCTATTACGGTGTATTTGGGAGGGAGTGCTTCAATTGGCTTACAAGAATAGAACAACAATAATAAAATAAGAGCGCCTAAAAATCGATGTGTTCTCATATTTCTTGAAAAATTTTAAGTGAAGTTAATCGAAAGTTACGAAAAATCTAAATTTAAAAAAGGCCGATTTTTTACATAAGAAAAGGGGCCTTAAATAAGGCCCCTTTTCTTAGTTCATTTTTTGTTTTAAACCCTCATCGAGCGCATCCAGAAATTCTTCTGTGTAAACATAATGTTCCCCATGATTTACTTTATTTCCATGAATACATACTGCTAAATCTTTAGTCATTATTCCTGCTTCGACGGTGTCAATACAAATTTGCTCTAGCGCCAAACAAAAATCTATCAGTTCTTGATTTCCATCTAATTTTCCTCTAAAAGCTAAGCCTCTTGTCCAAGCAAATATAGAAGCAATTGGATTGGTAGATGTTTTTTTACCCGCTTGATAATCTCTAAAGTGTCGCGTTACCGTTCCGTGAGCTGCTTCTGCTTCCATTATTTCACCATCTGGTGTAATCAATACCGATGTCATTAATCCAAGTGAACCAAAACCTTGAGCAACAGTATCAGATTGTACATCACCATCATAATTTTTACAAGCCCAAACAAAATTACCATGCCACTTAAGTGCTGAAGCAACCATGTCATCAATTAATCTATGCTCATAAACTATCCCAGCTGCATCAAACTTTACTTTGTAATCAGATTGAAAGATCTCCTCGAAAATATCCTTGAATCGACCGTCATATTTTTTAAGAATGGTGTTTTTGGTAGATAAATAAAGAGGCCATTTTTTACTCAATGCCATATTAAAACAACTGTGAGCAAAACCTATAATAGATTCGTCTGTATTGTACATGGCCATTCCAACGCCATCCCCTTGAAAATTATAGACATCAAATTGTTGTACTTCCCCACCATTTTCAGGTGTAAAAGTCATTGTTAATTTTCCTTTTCCTTTAAATACAGCATCAGTCGCTCTATATTGATCACCGAATGCGTGACGACCCACAATAATTGGTGCAGTCCAATTGCTAACCAGTCGTGGGACATTTTGCATTACAATAGGCTCTCTGAAAACTGTACCATCCAAAATATTCCTGATGGTTCCATTGGGAGATTTCCACATAGATTTCAAATTAAACTCTTGAACTCTTGCTTCATCAGGTGTGATGGTGGCACATTTGATCCCAACTTTATATTTTTTAATAGCTTCCGCTGCATCAATGGTGATTTGATCGTTGGTTTCATCTCTTTTTTCAATACCTAAGTCGTAGTATTTAATATCTAAATCTACGTATGGCAAGATTAGTTTATCCTTGATAAATTTCCAGATGATTCTTGTCATCTCATCACCATCCAATTCAACGACTGGATTTGCTACACTAATTTTTGACATACTTATATTTTTATGCTGCAAAAATAAGGATTATTTATTGACAATTTCCTTCTAAACTTTCTATTCGTTAAATGACCATGCCAAAATTCTGCTCATCTTATTTCCTTGTTGCATTGGAAGAACTAGTATTGATTTTGCGCCTTTTTGATTTAATATTACTTCTAAAGGCTTGAGGTGTTCCTTTTTTGACACAAGTGTTGTAAACCACAAACATTGATGCGCGAAGGTCACACTTTGTAAAATCATCTGTTTGACAAACTGAAATTCACCTCCCTCACACCAAAGCTCATTTTCTTGTCCACCAAAATTTAATACAGGTTCTTTTATGTTTTTGTTGGTGAGCCCTTTTATTTTTCTGATACTTCCTTCTTTTGCGGCAATAGCCGAAGAGTGAAATGGTGGATTGCACATAGTCAAGTCAAAATAATCTCCTGGTAAGATAATTCCTTCGAATACATTTTCAGCTTTCTCCTGTTTTCTTAAAGTGATTTTATGGTTGAGATCATTGTTAGAAATATTTATTTGAGCAATGTCTAATGCTTTTTCACTGCAATCAACGCCAACAAAATCCCAATTGTAAATTTGTGCACCCAAAAGTGGGTAGATGCAATTGGCACCAGTTCCAATGTCCAAACAACGACGCGTTTTCTTTGAAAGCTTATCCTGTCGCTCCGTTAAGTCTGCTAAGTAATGAATATAATCTGCCCTTCCCGGAATGGGTGGACACAAAAAATCTGCAGGAATTGACCAGAATTTTAAACCATAACAACTTATCAATAAAGCTGTATTGAGACTTTTAACTGCTAAAGGATCGGCAAAATCAATACTGGTATCTCCGAATTTATTAATCATTAAATAGTGCTCTAAACTCGAGAAAGAACCCACCAAACTATCAAAATCATATCTTTCTCGATGGACATTTCTTGGATGTAATCCTGTTTTAATTTCAGATGGAGTGCTTGAAGTGCTTTTCATTATTAGAATACGTTAAAGGATGCATTTCTAAGCAGTACAAAAATTTAATACATAACATTTAAGTTAGGCGTAGCCGTTAAAATCTGTTTTGCAATCCGGCTTAAATTTAACTAAATTTACTAATGTTTACAAGCTTATATGAAAAAAAAGAGCGTAATTAAATATTAAATCGAAAAGGATATGAAGATAAAATTCACCTTGCTTCTGGTAATTATTTTCCTTACTTCAGGAGTGTCCTCTAAAGAAGTTCAGCATGTTTTATTCATTGGAAATTCATTCACTTACAGAAATCATTTGCCTAAAATGTTTAAGGAACTAGCAGTAAGCAACGGCAAAAAAGTTGATGTACAATGGAATGTTCGCGGCAAAACATCCTTCTATCAACATATTGGCAGACCAGAATTGTTTAAAGCCATACAATGGAAAAAATGGGATATTGTTGTGCTTCAAGGATCCAGTAGAGATTTTTTAAAAGGTGATTCCTATTTACAGAAACGCACTTTACCTGCACTCCGCCAAATGATTGGTGCGATCCGTGAAAGAAATCCGAATGTAAAAATTGTATTTTATATGACTTGGGCCTACAAAAATGGATATAAACCTATTCCTAAAGCAAATACTTTCATCAAGATGACCAATTTGGTTGCAAAAGAATATTTGGAAGTCGCAAAATTATTTGACGCTTCTGTTGCGCCGGTAGGCTTGTTTTGGAAAAATTTAAAAGCTAAAAATCCAAAAATTAAATTGCACCAGCCAGACAGAGGTCATCCAAGTAAATTAGGTTCCTTTGCAACGGCTTGTTGCATGTATTGCACCTTTTATGAGGAACCCGTGCAGAAAATTCCATTGACGCAAAGCAGTATAAAATATGCCGACTATATTCGAAAATGCGCCAATAAATTTGTGCTATCTAATCATTGGAAAACAGAAGATCTAAGTTCTAAGAATAAATAAAAATTTGACTGATCGCGTTCTTAACACAATATCTTTTTGGCATGATTTTAAACAAAAATACATGCCAAAAAGGAATTTGTTTTTATGTTTTTTCGCTGGATAAAATCCAGCTATTCACATTCAACCCCTTTGGGGTTAATTTTTTTAGAAGGGATGTGTTTTGTGTTTTTACGAATGATCTTCAACCCCTCACGGGGTTATAAATTAGACTTGTGGGATAATAAAGAGCAGTCAAATAGAAAAGGAATTATAACTTACTCTTCAAAGGCTTACTCATTTTTAATGCGAGAAAAGCCATTGGGAAATAGGCCAAAATTAAATCCGTGAAAGTAAACCAAATGGGAGATGGCAGCACGAGCACCATCATTAATCCACCAATAAAAAATAACCCAGCGACAGAATAAGCTGCAGTTTTAGACCACAAATTACAGTATCTACTCACTAAAATTGCAGCAATAAAAGTTCCAAATGCATGGGCAAGAAAAGGAAATAAAAAATGCTCTGGACCCATCAAATTCATTGCTTTTACTAATCCTTCTGTAGTTTGTAAATTAGAATCCGGAGGTGGAGGAATTATTTTTCCACTGATTCTGATTAAACTCATATTTACTGCACCACCAATAAAAATTGAAATGCAAAAGATAGCAGCTTGTTTCAACAAGAAAATTACTTTTTTCATTCGTCAATATAAATTAAAGTGAGCCAATCATTTTTGAAGGGTCAACATATAAATCATATTCTTCAGAAGTCACATGACCCAAGCCAACAGCTGCTTCCTTAAGTGTAGTTCCATTTTTATGGGCATATTTTGCAATTTCTGCAGCCTTGTAATAACCGATTTTGGTATTTAGGGCAGTAACCAACATCAAGGAATTGTCTAAATGTTGTTTAACCATTGGTAGGTTCGCTTCTATTCCAGCAGCACAATTGTCGGTGAAAGAAACACATGCATCGCCTAGAAGTCGAGCAGACTCAAGAACATTAGAAGCAATCACAGGCTTGAAGACATTCAATTCAAAGTGTCCATTGGAACCGCCTATTGCAACCGTCATGTCATTTCCCATTACTTGTGCGCAAACCATTGTTAAAGCTTCAGGCTGTGTAGGATTCACCTTACCCGGCATAATAGATGAACCAGGTTCGTTGTCTGGAATTATTAATTCTCCAATACCGCATCGAGGTCCGGATGAAAGCATGCGAATATCATTTCCTATTTTCATCAAGGATACCGCTGACCTTTTTAATGCGCCTGATAATTCAACCATGGCGTCGTGTGCTGCCAAAGCTTCAAATTTATTTTTAGCAGTAATAAAAGGTCGACCTGTGAATTCCGCTATTTTTTGTGCTACCAGAACATCGTATCCTTTTGGAGTATTTAATCCGGTACCCACTGCTGTTCCTCCTAATGCCAATTCAGAAACAGCAACAAGCGCGTTCTTTATGGTGCGTATAGAATTGTCTAATTGTGCCACATAAGCACTAAATGCTTGACCTAAAGTTAATGGTGTAGCATCCATAAAATGAGTTCTTCCTGTTTTCACGATGTCCTTAAATGCTATCACTTTAGATTGAAGCGCAGCGCGGAGGTGTTCCATTCCTGGTAAAGTCACTTCAGTAACCATTATATAGGCGGCTATGTGCATTGCTGTCGGAAAAGTATCATTCGAAGACTGTGATTTGTTTACATCATCATTTGGATTCAATACTTTTTCTTCATCCATCAAGCCTCCTCCATTTAATACATGGGCACGATTTGCAATCACTTCATTACAATTCATGTTGGATTGTGTTCCAGATCCTGTTTGCCAAATCACTAATGGGAATTCACCATCGTGCATACCTGTTAAAATCTCATCGCAAACGCTTGAGATCAAGTCTCTTTTTTCTATCGGAAGAACACCAAGATCATGATTGGCATGGGCGGCAGCCTTTTTTAAATAAGCAAAAGCATGTATGATTTCAATAGGCATTGATGCTGCTGGACCGATCTTGAAATTATTCCTTGAACGCTCCGTTTGAGCTCCCCAATAACGAGTTGCAGGTACCTGTACCTCCCCCATTGTGTCTTTTTCTATTCTAAATTGCATTTTTTTATGATTATTTGATTTTTAATATTTAATTTTACAGCGTAACAAGTACAAAAATAATAGAAGATGAGTAGTTTTGGTTTAGTATTGTTTTTTTTAATTTTTGGAATGGCATTTTGGATGTTGTTTTTTCTTTTAGGATTTGTATTGCCTTATTGGATAACATTGGGTTTATTTGAAAGACTTAAGCCAAAGCGTGTCTTTGAAGACCACGAATAAAAAATTATAAATAATCTCTAAAAGCTCCAATTTGGCGCTTTTTTTTTGTCCTTTAATTTTCTCCCTCTAAAAACTCCCTGCTCTTTTAGGTTTATTTTCACAGTGTTAAGCTTCTACTAAAAATGATCTGTCATATTCTAATTGATAAAATAGGGCCCTATTTTTGGCATTATTTATGTAAACAGAATGTTAAGTTTTTATTTTTTAAATCGTGTAAGCAGACAAAAATTTTAAATCTTAAAAAAAAGTGCTAAGTTTGTCACAAATCGTAAAATTAAAGGATAAAAAAAACTTAGAATTATGACTAAAACAAAACAAAAAACAGCGCTTAAGAAACAAAAAACATCAGGTGGTTTTTCGTCTTTGATGGCAATTTTAACCATTGTGATTTCACTTATCGCAGGTGTATTAATTTTCAAATACATTTTTGGAGATCCAGGAAACTTTGTAGA
>Ga0114960_10000645_pt1 | contig 29231 bp, 20 predicted proteins | sample C_130625_MF_Meta_FD_92637 | JGI IMG/M metagenome (GOLD analysis project Ga0114960, IMG submission 92637) | Freshwater microbial communities from Lake Croche, Canada to study carbon cycling - C_130625_MF_MetaG | ecosystem: Environmental > Aquatic > Freshwater > Lake | place: Lake Croche, Canada... | reverse complement strand
CGGTGTAAGTGCCTCCCGGCTGGAAGGTGATCGCGGCGAAGTTGGTAGTGATCGTGTTGCTGAGGCCACTGCCAGCTATCGCGAGGGAGGTGTAGACGAGATTGACCGTGCCGAGGTTCGATCCGGAATAGTTCACCACGAAGGCGTTGCTGGCGGAGGATCCGGCGGCGAGGTTGGTGAAAGAGCTATTGCTGCTGACGATGGTAGCACCGTTCGAGGCATTGGTCAGGTAACCACTGAGGGCCTCGGTGAAGCCTCCCGTGATCTGGGCGATGTTGTAGGCGGTGATCGTCGCCGAGCCGCTGGCGGAGTTCGTGGAGCCGATGTGGACTGGGGTGCCGGTGGCGCTGCCGAAGGTGAAGGCCGTCTGGGAGAGTGTTCCCTGTCCGTAGTAGTAGCCGGTCGCCTGATAGGTGACGGTCTGGCTGCCGGTGGAGTTGGATGCTGTGGCATCGTACTGTGAGAAGGCCGCCGATCCGGCGGTGACTCCGTAGTTAGTCGTGGCGAAGCCGAAGGTGAAATTAGTCGCGCCCGATCCGGCGAGGGTGACATTCGTCGGGGTGATCGAGGCAAGGGCGCCGAAGGTGTTGTTTGATGCGGCGGAGTTGGTCGTGAGTGTGAACTGGAGAGTATTGCCGGCGGAGGTGTTCGACGCGGTGACGAGAACATTCGTGCTGGCGGCGTCGCCGATGTGGTAGCCGAAGGAGATGTTTGTTGTGGAGAGAGAGGCGGAGGCAAGGGACGACATGTAGAGGTCGACACGACCCAGATTCGTGGTGACGAGCGTCGGCTTGTAGGCGAAGCCGTTTGTTGTGACGAGAATCGGCAACGAGGAGCCGTTCAGGAAAGAGCCGGAAAGAACGGTATTGGTGGAGTAGGTGAAGAGGTTGTAATAGCCGACACCGACACTTCCCTGACCGTTTACTCCACCGTTATCCTGCAGGTTGAGCGTGCCGCCGAGGGTGAGTCCTCCGCTGACGGTGGTGCGATCGCTGAGACCAAGAACGGGGTTAGTCGATGGCGTGCCGAGTTCGAAGATGCTGACCGTGCTGTTCGAGAGGACGAGATTCCCGGTGACTGCAACAGTTCCGATCGAGTTACCGGGAGCCAGCGTGCCGAGGAGAGTGACAGTGCGGTTGGTCGCGCCGGCGGTGATGGTACCCACGCCAGTGATGGCCTGATTCGTTCTGAAGGTGAAGCCAGAGGAGGCGACATTGGTGAGATCGAGTGTGGCCTGAGAGTTGGTGCGGCCTAGATTGATATTCGTCGTACCGGAGAGGGTGGCATTGGAGGCGAGGAGAAGACGGGTATTGCCAGAAAGGTAGGTGTCGCCTGTGTAGGTATTGGATCCCGTGAGGGTGATCGTTCCCGCCCCGATGGAGCTGACATCGCCGGTGCCGGAAATGGCACTGAAACTCTGAGCACCAGTACGATTAATGATCAGGGAGCCGTTATTGGTAACCAATCCTGAGCCGAGCGAACCTGTGATGCCGTTATTGCCCACTTGAAGCGAGCTGTTGGTTCCAATCGTCCAGTTGCCGGTGAAATTGTTACTGGCCGTCAGCAGGAGTGTCCCGCTTCCGACCTGGGAGATGGTTCCGGAGCCGGAGATCGCGCTGGCCACGGTCAGGTTCGTCGAAAGGTTAAATGTCAGCTGCGCATTATCGGTGATCGCCCCCGTTCCAAGTGAGCCAGTAGTGCCATTGGTGCCGACCACAACTGTTCCCGCCGAGATCATGGTGGTGCCGGTGTAGGTGCTGTCACCCGTCAGAATCATGGTTCCCGATCCGGCCTTGATGATGCTGTAGACCGGGGAGGAGCCCCAGTTTTGGAATGGTAACTCATTACGCAGCGTGACTCCGCTCGCCACATCCACGGTGAGAGTCTGGTTCCCATTATAATAACCGGGGCTGATGAAGTTGTTGGCACCGCTCACGGCCACAATCGATGAGTCGGCCGTCACAGAAAGTGTTCCAGTGAAAACCGCAGCACCCCATGAAGCCCCAAATCCTCCGGTTGCTTGGAACTGACCACCATTCAGAATGAGGTTGTTCAGTGAAATGACATTTCCGCCACTATTGATCACGCCGCCGCTATTGACGATTACCTGCACGGTGTTGGTATTTGCCGAACCACCACCCAACTCATTGTATCCCCCCGAGGAGAGAGTTCCCCCGTTGTTCACCGTGATGGTACCGATATTGTTGTATGTGGGTACATTGTTGAATCCCGGCGTGTAGCCGAAGACCAAGGTTCCTGCGTTGATCGTGGTTGTTCCCGAGTAGACATTGATCCCGGTAAGCGTCGTGGTGCCGGTACCATTCTTGATCACCGACCCAGTGCCGCTGATCGGCGTGCTGAAGGAGTTGTTACTGGAGAGGTTGAAAATGAGGGTGCCGTTGTTGGTGATCGATGAGGCCGAGTCGATCGTGCCGCCGACTCCACCGTTGCCGATCTGAAGCGTGCTATTGGAAGAGATGAGTGCGACTCCGGTGAATGTGTTGGTCGCCGAGAGGATTGTGATTCCGTTAAGACCTGAAACAGTCAGCGTGCCACTGCCTGAGATGGCGAAGGCATCGGTGATGGTGCTGTTGGTCTGGGCAAAATCGATCTCACCGCTGTTGGTAATCGCTCCGGTGATCGTGGTCACGGGATTAGTGAAGATATTCGTGTTGCCAGAGGCCACCGTACCGCCGTTGGTGGCTGCATTGGTGGTAGTCGTAGCGGAAGAACTCGCAGCGCAAATCGTGATCAGCAGGACCGTTATCAGCGAGGCAACATTCCTTTGAACAATTCCCAACCCCGGAGGTCTTACTTTTTGAGAGACCCCCGCGCCCAATCGCAGGCAGGGGGAATCGTGTTCCGTGGGTCGGGACAAAAAGGGTACGACCCCTGATCTTTCAGTGGCTTGCGGCATGGTTTTTTGGGAAACCGTTTATCACTTTCTCTAGGCTGGAGATCTGCAATCGGGCCGAGAGTTTTGAACAAGAAACGGTTTCTATTTGATAAAAATCTTCCGACCGTTAATCCACTGGAAACACTATGCAAAATACGCATCAGATGGATGCACTACAGATCTTGTTTGTCATATGGGTTGTTTCATGGGTTGGAGTAGTTGATCAAAGTGACACCCCGCAAAAGTGAGCCACGACTGAAAGCTTCACCAAGAGCGCCAAGATTTCCTAAATGCATCCAATTGACTTCCATAATGGATCCTTTATGGTTTTTTTATGTCAACAATTACTCTGAAAGATGTTCCTCAGGAGCTGCGCATAGCCCTGAAGCAACGCGCCGCTCGAAATCGCCGATCGCTGAATCAGGAACTACTTTACTGTCTGGAGCAATTTGTAGGGATCATCCCCACGCCCGCTCTGGAAAATCGTGAGTGGATCGAGTCCGCAAAGCAGGGCCTGATGAGGGTGTGGGAGAACTCGGAGGACGACATCTACAATGAACTGCTCAAGAAATGATGTGGTTCTGCTGCCGATCCCGTTCTCGGATCTGAGCAGTACTAAGGTTCGGCCCGCCATCGTGATCGGCCATGACTCCACAGGCTGTGATTTGTACCTAGTGCCCATCACCTCTCGCCTGAGTTACGGGGATTTCCTCCTGAGCGGGTGGCAGTCCTGCGGCCTGAATGTGCCCAGCGCGGTGAAGGGACAACTGGCCACCTTGGAATCCAAACTTGTGCTCAAAATCGTGGGGCGACTGAGCGAAGAGGATGTGTCCATTCTCGACGGCAAACTGCGCGAATGGCTGATTATGTAACAGTCGGAGCCGTTCGTATAGCGTAGATCTCGTGTTCTGGCAAAGAACGATGTAAAAAATCCCACCCCCCGATCAAAATGCTTCAATATCAGGTATACGACTGCGCCACAGCATTTGCCTCAATGCTGACCTCGGTAGGCGGAGAGGTTGTCCAGATAGGCCCCGCGTCTCCCGACGCGCAGAGCCTCAGGTGGAAGAAGTGGTCCACGACTCAGGGTACCCTACCCCATGGTGCGATCATGCATTTCACCTGTGCCGGTGCCATGACGGGCCAGGGGAAAACCAGCGATACCCATCTGGCCTTGCTGATGCCGTGGAGTGAGAAGGAACCCCACTTTTTCCGAGGATTGGAAATGTCTCCAAACGGCGCGGTTCTCTATGGCCCATCCTTTGAACATGTGGGCAAGTGCCTTGCGGAAAATGCGTTCACGATTTTCCTAATCGAACACCAATACGCCATCGAAAGGCTCTCCACCCTCTTGGGGAGGGATCCCCTGCTGGGTGCCAAAAGCAGCTTGATGCTGGAACTCATGCCGGAGACTCGCAGGGGATTGGAAGATCTGGTGCTTCAGCTTGAAGAGCAGGCCCGAGGAGAGGATATGGAAGCCTTCTCCAATGATGAGGTGAGGATTTCGATCGAGAATCGCCTCCTCAGTCTGATCGCAGAGGGAATTCAGGAAAACTCGCTGGCAGTGAATCCCGAACTGCCGAGACATGAGGCTCGGACGCGAATGGTCATGGCGTGCTGGGAACTCTCACGCCAGAGGGAGGAGTCCAACCTAACGCTGAATGACCTTTGCATGGCCGCCCATGCGAGCGCCCGGACGCTGCAGTACGTATTTCTGGAGATGACGGGGGTGACTCCCAATTCGTTCCTGCGATCCCACCGCCTTCTGCGTGCCCGGAGGATGCTGCTCTACGGACGAGTCGAAAGCGTGAAGGAGGCCGCCTACTCGTGCGGTTTCAGGGAGATGGGACGCTTCAGCGCACGCTACCGCGAACTCTTCGACTGCAACCCGAGCGAGACGCTGGCGGAGAGGAAAATCCTAGATCCGATTTCCCTCAACTCCCGAACCGCGTGAATACGAGGCGGCCGCCTGCTGGAGATCGCGACGACGGATACGGAGCTTCTTGACGATAATCAGGAGGTAAGCGTCGATGGAATCGATGGAAAGAAAGAGCCGAAAGGCGATCTCCGAATTAGTTTTTCTCATCCCGTGAAGCAGGAAGATCTGCATCTCTCGACTGTCAAGAACGGTGCGGGGGTCAATGGGATCGGCGGCAACCGTCCAGAAAGGAAGGGCATCTAAAAATCTACGCTTAACCACTCTCATCCGGTCTCGAAGGACCGCTGACAATGAAGGATCGTAGTTCTTCATGCCACGCTTGTTAATGACAAATCATCTTACTGCTCAACCAAAATAACTATGCAGTTAACGAAATAGAGCGTGGGTAGCCATCGCCACACTTCTCCCACCTCTAAGATTTCTTAGAGGATTCTTAATACTTTCTCAGAGGTTCAGCTTGCGATCGAGAATAGCTCCGAGGTGATCCTGGAGGGATTCATTCTCGAGACGTTCCAGAACGGTCCCAAAAAATCCCCTCACGATGAGCTGAGCGGCCTGCTTGGGAGGAATGCCGCGGGCCATCATGTAGAAGAGTTCGTCCTCGTTGACCTCACCGGAGGTGGCACCATGAGTGCATCGAACGTTATCGGCAAGGATCTCGAGGCCCGGCATTGAGTTGGCCTCCGCTTCGTCGCTGAGCATGAGGTTGCGAACTTTCTGGTAGGCGTCGGTCTCGTGGGCTGCCTCCTCGACCTTGATCAGTCCGGCAAAGATCGTCTTTGAGGAATCGGCCAGGGCGTTGTGGTAGAGGAGATCGCTGGTGGCCCTCGGGGCGAAATGATCCTGAAAGGTGCGCTGATCGATCTCGCGATTGCCCGAGGCTGGGTTCACCGAGAGCATCACGCTGCGCGATCCCTCTCCGAGTAGGAGGCTGTCGCTCTCCCCACGGATGTAGGAACCGCCGAGGTTCATCTGAAGAGCTGTCGAGGTAGCATCCTTCTCTACCTCGGTGGTGTTGAGGTGGAAGGCGGTCACCTTGTCACTCCAATTCTGGACGCCGACGTAGGTGAGGCGGGAGTTTTTGCCCAGGGTCAGATCGTTCACGGCGATTGCCAGGGAGCGCTCGTCGCGGGATGAGACAAACCGGTCGATAACCGTTGCGGAGGCACCCTCCTCCAAGACAATGAGGGTGTGGGGGAAGATGGAGGCCTGCTCACCCTCGACCCAGTGCCAGATCTCGATGGGACGCTCGATCACGACATTCTTCGGGACATGGAGGAAGGCTCCCGTGGCGAGACGGGCCCGGTGAAGGGCGGCGAACTTCTTGGAGCCGAGTCGGACCTCGGAGCTCATGAAGCTCTTGCGGAAGAGATCCTCATGCTCGCGCGCGGCCTGATCCAAGGGGATCAGGAGGACATTCGCAGGGAGTCCCTTGGCGTCGCGATGGATCATCTCGTCGTTGGCAAAGACCATCTTGGCACCGGTCTCACCCAACCCCAAGGAGAGCGCAATGAGGGCAGCGCGATCCTGCACGGGGGAGGCTAGCTGGAAGTCGGAGAGGTCGAGCGACTTGAGATTCGCAAAGCGCCACGGCTCATCGTTACGCTTGGGCTGGCGGAGAGTCGTAAAAGTCTCCCAGGCCTTTTGCTGGTCGTGCTGGAACCACTGGGGCCAGCGGGATGAGGGGGATGCATCAGGGAGAGGGGCGAGCACCGTGACTCCGGTGGATCCCACCGGTGGGATCTCCTGGATGCTGACTTTGGAAGTGGCGCTGAGACTCATGAAAATAGCGTTGGAAGACTGGTAAATGAAGGAACCCTTGAATCGGAGAGAGCGGACTATCCGACCGAGCCCTCCATCTCCAGGTCGATGAGGCGCTTCAGCTCGACAGAATACTCCATCGGGAACTGCTGGACGAGGTCGTTCACGAAGCCATTGACCGCCAGGCTCATGGCCGCCGCCTCGCTGAGTCCACGCTGCTGCATGTAGAAGATCTGCTCGGAGCTGATCTGGCTCACGCTTGCCTCGTGCTGGACGGCATTCCCCTGACCTCGGACGCTGATGGCGGGATAGGTGTCGGTGCGGCTGTGTGTGTTGATGAGGAGGGCGTCGCACTCGGTGTTGTTCTTACAACCCTTGAGATGCTTCGGCACGTGGACCATGCCGCGGTAGGTGGAACGGCCACTCCCAAGGCTGATCGACTTGGAGATGATGTTGCTGGTCGTGTTATCGGCGGCATGGATCATCTTCGCGCCGGTATCCTGATGCTGTCCGTCGCCGGCAAGGGCGATTGAGACGACTTCGCCGCGTGCACCCTTCTCCTTCATCACGACACCGGGATACTTCATCGTGAGCCGTGAGCCGATGTTGCAGTCGATCCACTTCACCTCGGCATTCTCGTGGGCGATGCCGCGCTTGGTGACGAGGTTGAAGACATTGGAGCTCCAGTTCTGGACGGTAATGTACTGGATCTTGGCACCCTTCATGGCGACAAGCTCCACCACGGCGCTGTGCAGGGTGGCGGTCTCGAACTTGGGAGCCGTGCAGCCCTCCATGTAGGTAAGCTCCGCTCCCTCATCGGCAATAATGAGCGTGCGCTCGAACTGCCCGAAGTTCTGGGCATTGATACGGAAGTACGCCTGGAGAGGGTGGCTGACCTTCACACCAGGAGGGACATAGATGAAGCTTCCTCCGCTGAAGACGGCGCTATTGAGTGCGGAGAACTTGTTATCACCGCTCGGGATCACCTTACCGAACCATTTCTTGAAGATCTCCGGGTGCTCCTTGAGCCCCTCGGCGCTCCCGACAAAGATAACACCCTGCTCACCGACGGCAGCCTTGATGTTGGAGTAGGCGGCCTCGCTGTCGAACTGGGCCTCGACGCCGGCAAGGAACTTCCTCTCCTGCTCGGGGATCCCGAGACGCTCAAAGGTACGCTTCACGTCCTCGGGGACATCGTCCCAACTCCTCTTCGGCACCTGTCCTTGGGAGAGATAGTAGCGGATATTCTCGAAGACAATGTTCTCCAGGTCCTTGGTCGCCCAGTGAGTCGGCATCGGCTTCTCGAGGAACTTCCGGTAGCCCTCCTTGCGGAAGGCCCTGACCCAGTCGGGGTCTCCCTTGACGTCGCAGATGTAGTCGATGGTCGCCTCGGAGAGGCCGACCCCGGCGTCAAAGGCGTAATCAACGTCGTAGCGAAAATCTCCGACGGAACGGTCGATGTCGATGTCTGGCTTGGTCTCGGTGCTCATGGGAAAGGTTGGTTAGACTGAAAGTAGGACCAAGAGAATTAGGCCGCGTTCTTGCCGAACTCCTTCTCGACCCAGTCGTAGCCTTCGGCCTCGAGCTTGAGCGCGAGGTCCTTGTCTCCGCTGTGGATGATGCGTCCCTCGGACATAACGTGAACCTTGTCGGGTACGATGTAATCGAGCAGGCGCTGGTAGTGGGTGATCACAAGCATCCCGATGTTCGGGCCACGGAGGGCATTGACTCCTGCCGAGACGATCTTAAGCGCGTCGATGTCGAGACCGCTGTCGGTCTCGTCGAGCACCGCGTAGGAGGGCTCGAGCATCGCCATCTGGAGGATTTCACAGCGCTTCTTCTCACCGCCGGAGAACCCTTCGTTGACCGAGCGGGAGGTAAAGTTGCGTGGCACGCTGAGGGCATCCATCTTCGCATAGAGCTTCGCGTAGTACTCGGTGGCCTCAAGTTCCTCACCCTGGGGAAGGCGGGCCTGGAGAGCAGCGCGGATGAAGTTTGCGATCGTGACCCCGGGGATCTCCATGGGATACTGGAAGGCAAGGAAGAGTCCAAGGCGGGCGCGGACATCGGGCTCCATCCCAAGGATACTCTCCCCGTCCAGGAGAACGTCACCAGAGGTCACGGTGTAGTCGGGATGGCCGGCCATGATCTTGGCGAGTGTGCTCTTGCCGGCGCCGTTCTTGCCCATGATGGCGTGAACTTCACCCTTTGGGATCTCAAGGCTCAGTCCCTTGAGGATCGGCTTGTCACAGATGGAGGCATGGAGGTCGCGGATGGAGAGTGTCGACGTGGTAGGAGCGGACATAAGGTTATTATTTTTTGAGGTGTTGAAGCTGTTGGGATACGGGGCGTTTTTTGGAATCTTTCGCGGGGGAATCTTTGGCAGGAGTGGTTTTAGAGCTCGCAGCGCACTCCGAGCAGAGTCCTCGGAGGCTGACATCGTGCTGGGTGACCAGGAATCCCGCCGGAAGCGTCCACCCCTGCTCGCGTGATTCTGAAAATTCTATGTCCGAGATCTGTCCACACTCGGTGCAGTGGAAGTGTCCGTGCTCCTGGAGATTGGCGCAGAAGCGTGTCGGCTCGCGGTCGACATGGACCGCCTTGACCAAGCCGTTACCGACCATCGTCTCCAGACAGTTGTACACCGTGGCGAGCGAGATCGAGGGCATCCTCTTCTGGGCACGTAGGAAGACCTCTGTGGCCGTCGGATGGTCACGCTTATCCATCAGGACCTCGTAGACCTGACGCCTCTGTGGGGTGAGCCTCAGACCATCTCTCCCCATGGCACTCTCGTAGGCAGGGATGGTGCTGTTTTTCTTCATGAAGCGGAGGGAAAATGTACCATCACCGCCACCCCCTTCAAGCTCAATCAAGAATAATTCTAAATAAGCCTTTGCTCGTAATCCATGAGAAAGGAGTGAATTGAATTAGGCTGAGCTGAGCACCTTCTTCAGAATCATCAGAGCCTCATCTGCCTCGGCTCTCGTAATATTCAGGGGGGGAAGCAACCGGATTGTCCTCTCCCCGGAGGGGATGACCAGCAGACCCGATTTCATCAGTTCCTTGGTGATGCAGGTTGCAGGAGGTCCAAGCTCTTTACCGGCGTCGAGGTCGTTCAACTCGATGCCGATCATGAGTCCCACTCCCCGAAGGGAGCGGATTGCCGGGAGTTGCATCGCCTCCAACGACTCGATGAGGTGATTCCCCAGGATCCGTGCGTTTTCCAGTAAACCCTCCTCGTCGATCGCCCTGAGGACCGAGAGACCTGCGGTGGCGGCCAGCGGATTGCCTCCATAGGTCGTGCCGTGGGTGCCCGGGCCTAGAAGATCAGAGAGAGGCCCCCGATCGTTGCGATCGGCACCGGCTCCAGAACTCCGAGATCCTGCCCAAAAGGCACCGAGCGGAAAGCCGTTGGCGATCCCCTTGGCCCAGCTCACGGCATCAGGCTCCACTCCTGAAGGAGTAATCGTCCTCCATGCGCACCAGTCTCCAGTGCGGCCGAATCCACACTGAACCTCGTCCATGAGGAGGAGCAGATCGTGCTCGTCACAGAGTTCCCTGACCCCACGCAGAAACTCGGGTGTGGCCGGATTGATGCCTCCCTCTCCCTGCACCGGCTCCAAGAGGATGGCCACGGTCTTGGGTGTGATGGCGGCCCTGACCGCGGCAAGATCATTGAAGGGGACATGGACGAAACCATCCACCAGCGGGGCAAATCCGGTCTTCACCTTTTCCTGACCGGTGGCGCTGATCCCGCCAAGAGTCCGACCGTGGAAGGAGTTGGTGAAGGTGATAATCTCGTAGCGTCCAGTGGGTGAGCCGAACTTCCGGGCCAGCTTGTAGAGTCCCTCGTTCGCCTCGGCTCCGCTGTTGCAGAAGAAGGCCTTCCCGCCAAGACCGACGAGCTCAACGATCAGCTTTGCAAGCTCCCCCTGTGGCCGTGTGAGGTAAAGGTTCGAAGTATGGACCAACTTGGCTGCTTGTTCCGAGATGGCCCTCGTAAGTTTCGGATGACTATGCCCTAAGGAACAGACGGCAATGCCGGCCCCGAAATCCAAGTATTCCTTCCCAGCCTCATCCCAGACACGGCTCCCCTCGCCCCGCTCCAGGGCAAGATCAAACCGGCCGTAGGTCGGCATGACATAGTCGCGGTAGAGCTCGGTGGTGGAAGTGGTCATGGCGAAAGATGGTACGGGATAAGATATAAATAGTGAACTCAGGAAACAAGCTCGTGGGAACGAGCGAGTAAGACTACAGCGTAGCCGTACCACGAAGGGCGGCACCGCTTGCCCGCTTGCCTACTTACATTGAGGCAAGTGCCGACAACTCAAGAAACCAGTTTTCCAAATTCCTCCTCGTTCACTACTTTCACCCCGAGCTTTTGTGCCTTCTCCAGCTTGCTGCCAGCCTCTTCTCCGGCCAGGAGGTAGGTGGTTTTGGCGCTGACGGATCCGGAAACCTTCCCACCCTTGGACCGGATCATCTCGGCGGCCTCATCGCGCGGGATCGTGAGAGTCCCCGTGAGTACCCAGGTGGTTCCGTTGAGGGGGCCATCGGCGACTGGGGATGACCCCTGAGGATCGCGTTCCCCGAAATTCAGTCCCAAGACACGCAGCTTTGCCAGGAGCTTAACGACCTCAGGATCATGGAACCATCCCCGGATCGCGACCGCCATAATCTCCCCGATCTCTTCGACCGCGCAGAGATCCTCAACGCTTGCGGCAGCGAGTCGCTCGATCGTTCCAAACGACGAAGCAAGGGTCCGGGCCGCCGTCACCCCGACGTGAGGGATGCCGAGTGCGGCAAGAAGACGCCATAGCGGTTGATCCCTGCTGGCCGCGATCGCTCCCAGGAGATTATTCACGCTCTTCTCACCCATCCGCTCGAGCGGCAGGAGCTTTCCCTCGTTGAGTTCGTAGAGGTCGGCGATATCGCGCACAAGACCGGCATCGCTCAATTGGGCGACAACGGCCTCACCCAATCCGGCGATGTCCATGGCCTGACGGCTCGCAAAATACTCGATCCTCCGACGGATCTGTGCGGTACAACCGGGATTGGCACACCTCACCGCCACCTCTCCCTCGGTGCGGCTGACGGGGGCCTCGCAGACAGGGCAGAACTCCGGCATACGGAAGACTCTCTCCGTGCCGTCACGCTCCGCCACCAGAACGGCTGCGACGGCGGGGATCACGTCCCCAGCCTTCTCGACCATGACCCAGTCGCCGATGCGGAGGTCCTTCCGGGCGATCTCCTCCTCATTGTGAAGAGTGGCGCGGGAGACGGTGCTACCCGCCACGAGGACAGGCTCGAGCTCGGCCACGGGGGTCAGGACGCCACTCCTCCCGACCTGGACCGTGATGTCGAGAAGACGTGTCCTCGCCTGCTCCGGCTCGTACTTGTAGGCGATCGCCCATCGGGGGGCCTTGCTTGTCGATCCGAGGAGGGAGTGCTGCCCGATCCTGTCGACCTTGATCACAGCCCCATCAGTCTCGAAGGGAAAGTTGCGGCGGATTTTCCCGAGTTCACGGATGGCCTCCATCACACCTTCGGCATCGCTTGCGAGCCAGTGCCTGAGATTAACCGGAAGGCCCCACGATTTCAGGCAGTCGAAAAATTGCTCCATCGTTTCGGGGAGGGAAACATCCGAGCCCGCTTCATACCCACCATAGCCGTAGAAGACGGCGGCCAGCTTCCGCTCGGCCACGATGTTCGGGTCGAGTTGTTTGAGGGTTCCTGCTGCGGCGTTACGTGGGTTGGCAAAGACGGGCAATCCCAGCTCGTCACGCTCGGTATTGATCCGGGCAAAGGTCTCCTTCGGGAGGTAGATCTCACCTCGCACCTCGAGCAGAGCGGGAGCGTGTCCGTGCAGCCGTGCCGGGATTTCCTTGATCGTGCGGATATTGCGCGTCACCTCGTCACCGAGTGTCCCGTCACCCCGCGTGGCCGCGCGAACAAGGCGTCCCTTCTCGTAGAGGAGTGCGATCGCAACACCGTCCACCTTGGGCTCGATCGTCATCGGGATCATCTCTCCGGGCAGAAGGCGCTGGAGCCGCTCGACGAAGTCAGCAATTTCCTCACCCGAGTAGGTGTTGTCGAGGCTCTGCATCGGGACTAGATGCTGCACCTGCACAAAGGATCCCTGTGGGCGACCCCCGACTTTGTGAGTCGGGGAATCGACGGTTACGAGGTCGGGATGAGTCCGCTCCAGATCAACCAACTCCCGGTAGAGCGAGTCATACTCACGGTCGCTGATCTCAGGCTTGGCCTGCTCGTAGTAAAGGCGGTCATGGTGGCTGATCTGACTACGCAGTTCTTGGAGTCTCTCCTCCGGGGAGGGTGATGAGGAAGAGGCATCCGGCCGGGAGAAAAGATCGTCAGTGCTCATTTGGTAATAGAAAACTGATCACTTTTTTATCCCTACTGAATAACTTTGAGCATCAAAAAGGCTTCCTGCGTGAAAAAAACCCGTAAAAAGGTCGCCAGACTTGGCACGGCCTGTGCTTTAGCAATGTTGGTTTGTGGTTGCAGCCCGGTCGCGAAAAATTACGGGGTTCTCTGGGGGGGGAAGCTCGATAAAAACGGCCGGGCTGCTCTTTTCTTGAGGGAGAAACAAAAGGCCCGATTTCGGGAACCTAGGGCACCCTCTCCCCTCGGATCAGATCCTCCCAGCTCTGTCGCTCCCGGACTACTGTGAAGGTTTCTCCCTCCACCAGGATTTCGGGGAGAAGGGGGCGGGCATTGTAGGTCGAGGCCATGACGAATCCATAGGCCCCCGAGCTCATCAGGGCGACCCGGTCACCCGGAGCAAGCACCGGCATCTCGCGGTCCTGGGCAAAGAAATCGCCGCTCTCGCAGACAGGCCCGACGACGTCGACCTTCTCAAGCTGGTCCGATGAGGGCTGCAGCAAGGGCTCAATCTCGTGGTACCCCTCGTAGAGAGCGGGGCGAATGAGGTCATTCATGCCGGCGTCCACGATCACGAAGTTCTTCGTCGGGGTCGACTTGCGGTAGAGGACACTCGTGAGCAGCACTCCTGCATTGCCAACGATGAACCGGCCGGGCTCAAACAGGATCCGTAGACTCAGGGCCCGAAGCGGCTCGATCACCTCGTCCGCATAGGCCTCGGGAGCAAGGCGTTCTGCCTCGATCTCCAACCCATCCTCGTCACTCCCCTTCCACCAGGCGGAGTCACCACTGGAGAGAGCTCCGCGGTAGACGATCCCGACTCCGCCTCCGATGCTGAAAAACTCAAGTCCGTACTTGGCCTTCAGCTCAAGCACCAGCGGGGTGAGCTTGCCGACGGCCTCCGCAAACGGGGGGGCCTTCAGGATCTGCGATCCGATGTGGGTCTGCAGTCCACGGATTTTCAGGTGAGGAAGCGAGGCCGCACGTTCGTAGACGGCTGCTGCACGGTCAAGACCGATACCGAACTTGTTTTTGCTCTTCCCCGTGGAAATGTACTTGTGCGTCGGGGCGTCGACATCGGGATTCACACGGACCGCGATCGGGGCGATCAGTCCCGCCTTGGCGGCCACGGCATTGATCATTTCGAGCTCCTCCTCGGACTCGACGTTGAAGCTATAGATTCCCTGGCGCAGGGCGTAGTCGATCTCGCTGGCTGTCTTGCCGACGCCGGCAAACGTGCAGCGGTCGGCGCGGCCGCCGGCCTTGAGCACCTTGAAGAGTTCGCCTCCGGAGACGATGTCAAAGCCAGCCCCTTCCTTCGCGAGCAGATTCAGGACGGAGAGGTTGCCATTGGCCTTCATCGCGTAGCAGATCATGCGGTCCCCTAAGAGAGAGAGCGCCTGGTCAAGACGGCGGTAGTTCGAGCGGATCGTCTCCGAGGAATAGACATAGGCGGGAGTTCCCACCTCGGATGCCAGCGTATTGAGATCAACCCCCTCGCACTTCAGCGAGCCATCGACATATCGGAACGAATGCATCCAGATAGGCTAAAGGCTCGCGATGGAGGGCTGAAAGCTAAAATCAGCGGGGCCCCCTGTCCGAAACAGACCACAACCCATGGTATTCGTGTGATCGAATATGGCATGAAAGATACAATTTTTAAGTTGAAAGCGGAACCCAACCCGATAGTAGAGAACATGAATTGATCGTCTCCTTCCACCAGACTGATGGGGTGTATTTTGAGAATTCTCTTTTCGAGAACTCGCGCTTGAAGGATCGACCCCAGACTGCACCCGAATCAGGAGGAGCGTGTCCGCCCAATTTCTGAGTCAACCCTCTCCGCTCAATCAACCCACACGCAACCCATGCTCCGATCAAACCCGCTCGAGACACTGGAAGAACAGACAACACCCATGCCAACAAAAACAAAGCCGAAGCGCACGAAAGCCACCGAAGCAAAACAGGTGAAAAATTTTGTTTTGGATACGAATGTTCTGCTGCACGACCCTCACTGTCTGAATCGGTTCGAGAACAACCATGTTTTCATCCCAGTGGAGGTCTTGGGAGAGATGGACAAATTTAAGAACGAGCAGACCGAACGGGGAGCAAACGCCCGCACGGTTCATCGCTTCCTGACGCAGATCTTCGACCATCAGACCACGAAGGTGACCAGCGGCGTGGCGACGGATGGTGGAGGCACCGTTCGGATTTTCATCCATGACGCCCTCTCTCAGCAGAAGCCGTCTCCTGCAATCCGTCGATTCTTGGAGATTTTCCCCGATCGGGACCATGTGGATCACAAGATCATGGCTGCCTGCCTTGCCCTTCAGGAGAAGCAGTCGCTACCCTGCATCCTGATCACCAAGGATCTGAACATGCAACTCAAGGCGATGGCCCTTGGAATCACCTGCCAGGATTACCTGAACGATAAAGTATCCGCAGAGGATGCCAAGGAGGGTGAGATCCGGAAAATCAAGGTCGAGGCTCACGAACTCCAGCGCTTCGGGAGTTCCCTAAGCATCGATCTGGAGGTCGGCAGGACAGGGCCCCTCGAGATCAATGAGTATGTGCTTCTCGAGGCCTCCGAACAGAAGTTGATGCCGGCACGCCACATGGGCAACGGTCACTTCCAGAGACTGAAAGTTCCGCAGAGTCTGCAGATGCCGAGGGGCATTGAACTAAGGCCTGCCAACCTGGGCCAGTTATGCTTCCTGGATGCACTGCTCGACCCCTCCATTTCACTCATCACCTGCTACGGTCAGGCCGGCACGGGCAAGACCCTGATCGCCGTCGCCGCAGGACTCTTCCTGACGACGCAGAGGGAGTATAACGGCATGACCGTGAGTCGCCCGGTGGTTGCAATGGGAGACACCTTGGGCTTCCTGCCCGGCACCCTGAATGAAAAGCTCCATCCTTGGCTGCAGTCGATCTACGATGCATTTGAGGTTCTCCTGCCTCTGCATCCCAACCGCCATGAGGGTCAGCAGGGCCAGCATGCCTCGGAACGTAAAAAGCAGAAAAAACAGGTTGCCCAGCAACAGGACTCCGGATCGACGGGGCAGACTCCGATGAAGCCTTACGAGCAACTCATCCAACGTGGCCTCCTTGAGATCGAGGCCCTCTGCTACATCCGGGGGCGTTCCATCCCGAACCGGTTCTTTGTGCTCGACGAGGCCCAGCAACTCACCCCCCTCGAGGCGAAGACCGTCGTGACCCGTATGTCCAAGGGCTCGAAGCTCGTGATGGTGGGCGACCCGGCCCAAATTGACAACCCCTACGTCGATCGCCGTTCCAACGGACTTGTCCACACCCGCAATCGCCTGCGAGGTCAGAAACTGACGGCTCATATCTCCCTGACAAAGGGCGAGAGGAGCATGTTGGCCGAGATGGGAGCCACCCTGATGTAAGAGAGTCCTCTCTGCCAGGATAACGCCCTCCGACTCGGCTAACGAAAATAGCCGAGTCACGGATTGACATGCGTATTGGATCAGGTGAAATCAAAGGCATGTTCCAAGACGCCGTCCACCACCTGATTGTTCAACCCGATGATGGCATCGCACCGATCCTGAAGACCATCGAGGGCGCGAAGACATCGCTCGATATCAAGATGTTTCAATTCACGGATCCCGTCCTGATCGAAGCGGTGATCGCCGCTCACAAGCGCGGCCTGAAAGTGCGGGTGATGCTCAATCCTTCCCGCTTCACCGGGGAGCATGACAATGATGAGGCCTTCGAACTCTTCAAGAACGCCAAGGTCAATGTCAAGGAGACCAACCCTAAGTACCCAATCACCCATGAGAAATCGATGGTCGTCGACGGCAAGCAGGCCTTTATCATGTCGCTCAATTGGGCGCCGAAGTACTTCGGCCTGACACGTGACTATGGCTTGGTAACCAACGATCCAGAGGAGGTATCCGAAGTAGCCGGTTGCTTCGAGGCTGACTGGAACCGTGAGGATTTCGTTCCTCCAACCGTATCCAACTTGATCTGGAGCGTCGGGCGCTCCCGTCAGGAGGTCATCAATTTCATCGATAGCGCTCAGAAGTCACTCTACATCCAGCACGAGAAGTACGTAGACACTCCCGTGATCGAGGCTCTCGTCCGTGCCAAAATGAAGAGGAATGTGAAGGTTCACGCAACAGCCTTGCCTGTTCACTCACTTAGGGATTTTTATATTCTCGAGGGAGTCGCGGGACTCCGACTTCTAGAGGATCTGGGGATCAACGTCCACAAACTCCATGGCATCCACCTCCATGCGAAGCTGATCCTAGCCGACAAGCAACATGCCCTACTGAGCTCCTTTAACATCTACCCCAAGTGCTTCAATGAGCGCCGTGAGCTTGGCATTCGCTTCAGCGATCCTGACCTGATCAAGAGACTGGTGAAAATTTTCGAGGCGGACTGGGATACCTCCAAGAGGATGGATCTCACCGATGAAGGGATCAAGGCCGACCAGGAAAAGCACGCCGCCAAGGCGCTTGCCGAGATCAAAGCCCACGAAGACAAGTCCCGGGCCAGTGTCAAAAAATCCTGACATCTCGGTCCCACCGATCCCGGATGAACCGCCAAAGGTCAGTCTCTGGGAGCTGATCTTTTTCTTCGGCCTCATCGGCCTGACCAGTTTTGGGGGAGGCCTGACCGCCTATATCAGACGTCTTGCAGTGACCCAGAAGGGTTGGCTTACCGACGAGGAGTTCTTTTCGGCGCTCGCCATTGTGCAGATCCTTCCCGGAGCCCGGGTAGTGGGGATCTCCGTCTATATCGGAAACCATCTGCGCGGATTATTGGGGGCAACGGTGGCGCTCCTCTCCATCATGACCCCTCCCTTCATCCTCGTTAGCTGCCTAGGTTTGCTCTATTTCCATTATGGTGAGAATACCGACTCCAAGGCCTTGCTAGCTGGCGTGACCGCCGTGGCGTGCGGCTTGATGGCGAGCATGGTGTTCGAGGCTGGGCAAAAATCCATCCGGGGAGTCTTTGATGTGATGATGATCCTCATCACCTTCCTGCTCGTCCGATTGGCACACCTCCATGTCCAGTATGTGATCCTGCTTCTCGGTCCCATTGCCATCTGGTGGCACAGACCGCGTCCTGACAAGAAGGACGAAGCTCAAAAACAGAAGGAGGCAGTCTCATGATCCAGACCTTCGGCCATCTTGTCGCCTTGTTCATGATCCTTTCGATCTCCGCATTCGGCGGGGGGAAGGTGGTTCTACCAACCTTGCAAGAGCAGGCGGTGAACCACTACCACTGGATGTCTAATCAGCAGTTCGTTGACCTCTTTGGTATCAGCATCATCGATGGTCCCTCGATGATGGTTGTCACCCTGGTGGGGCTCAAGGCCTGCATGGAGTATGGTTACGTAATCGCGATCTTGGGCGCCTTGGTTGCCACCGTCGCAATGTTCCTCCCCAGTTCGATCTTGGTTCTGATCGTGGGTCGTTTTTGGGATAGCTGGAAGACCTCTCCCTGGCATGAATCCATCCAGCGCGCCATGATGCCAATCTCCACGGGGCTCATCCTGGCCGCCGCTTTCATCATCGCGAAACACTCCATCCATACCATTCCGACCGCCATCATGGGCGTGATCGCCCTCTGCCTCATGCTCTTCACCAAGCTTAACCCCGTCATCATGATCGTAGCGGCGGCAGGGATCAGCTGGGTCTTCTTGCGCTGAGGCCCACAAGATTATGGCGGTTAATGTTTTAAGATATAATTTTAGGTGTAAAATAGGTTAGATCGTCGAATTTTTTCCACTTTTTATTTTGACATATCTAAGGGGAATGAAAATTTAGACCGATTATGCACTCAAGATCCCTCCGGGTTACCATCCCTCTATTTTTCCTAGCGCTACCACTCCTAGGAACGACATCCCTTCATGCCCAAAACATCAATCCGGCTTTCACCCTAAATAATCCCTCCCTCTTCTGGCAGGGGACCAATGCGGGAGGCGCTCCCGGTTATCCCGGTCAGTGGTATCTTCAGAACGAACTAGCTACCAATCAAAATAATGCAGGTCTCGATGCCGATGTGGCCGGTTCCTGGATGGATGGATTCGACGGCACCGGTGTGACGATTGCCATCTGTGATGAGGGGGTCAACGGCACTCATCCGGACTTGAACTACTACGCGCCCCTCTCATGGAGTTTCACACACTCCACGGCTTGGAACGTGCAGAACTCCGTTAACCGTGGATTTCCCCCCAATGAAAAAAGCATGCATGGTACAGGATGTGCCGGTGTTGCCGCAGGCATCGGAAACGGGATAGGGATTGTAGGAGCCGCGCCGAGGGCCAGGATCGTGTCAGAGGTGATCAATTTAGGGAACGGTGGTATCGGGATCACTGGGGAGGATCCGGACCAAGAAGCTGCAGCCATCTATCTCTGGCAGGGACAGAAAGATGCGAAGGGAAATCCCAACCCCTACGTGTTACCAAAAGACTGGAACAATCCGTTCTACCTCCCACCGATACCAGTTAAGAACCACAGCTATTCCGCAAGCGCAGGCTACATTCCAGTGAATCTGAAAAAAGCCCTTCGCACACAGGATGCCATCGAAGCCTGCAGTACTCACAGGATTATCAACGTGCTTTCGGCGGGCAATGAAAGGGCCTGGCCAATCATCACAAACAATATGATTGTTGATTGGTTTCTAGGAACCACGTCGCAGGACACCGGTAAAAAAATCGTCAATACGTTCCCCGGTCAAATCATCACCGCAGCACTCTCCTCCGACGGCACCTATGCCAAATATAGCAGCTTCGGGTCATGCGTTTTTGTCACGGCACCCAGTAGTGACTCGACATGGAATCAAGATCGGACAAACAAGCCAATGCCGATCATCACCACGGACTTTGCAGGTCCCTCGTTCGGCTTCAACAATCAAACCAATAACGCCGACCCGTTATTGAACTCCGGCGCGACCAACAAGCGCGTTACCCAACTCTACAATTACGACTCTCTCTTCGGGGGAACCTCCTCAGCGGCGCCCTTGGTGGCAGGGATCATGGCGGATGGTGTTACGGCCGATCCCTACCTCGATGTCCGCACGGCACAGCATCTTCTGGCCTTGACCTGCCGTAAGGTGGATCCGAACGATCAAGTCTACGGCGGATGGGTTACGAATAATGCCGGCTATGCCTTTAATCCGAACTATGGATTTGGACTGATCGACGGGACCGCTTTCACGACTGCCTGCTCCTATGTCTACGATGCCCTTTCCATCGGGTACTACCCGATGAGCAACGAGGAGAAGATCAGCGCCACCTCCACGACCGTAACCCCCAAGCATCCGAAATACCTCGTCAACTTGAAAAACCACTTTGCTACAAATTCCGTGGAGATCCCGATCACCCTGCCGAAATCCAAAAATGGATACCCAATCGAGTCGGTAACGGTCCGAGTCCACATGACGGGGTTCCAAACAAACCAAACCGCCTATTTCCCATTGGGTCAGGGAGTTGGTGCCAACCTGGGTGATATCACCATACGACTGATCTCCCCAAAGTCCACCTCGGCCCTTGCCTGCATATCGGATAACTTCGGCATCCCTAATCCCGCGCAATCAGGACAATACTTGAGTCCCCAATTATACCTTAACAAGAGTTTGTCACTTCCCATAAACCCCCTGAATTTTCAACCCTACCTTTTTTGGCAATATCTTTCGTGGGCTTACTACGGCGAGCAACCCGAGGGAGTTTGGAAGGTGAGAATTACCAACACATCCAACAATACCCGATACACAAATGATTTAAAGGTCGATAGCGTGACTATCTTCGCAACGCTAGGCTCCTTTGATGCCAGCGTCTTGGGAGATCTTCCCCTAGCCAATGGACCGACTGCAGTCCGCTGATCCGACCGAGATAAGGGGCAAATCCTACTCACAGTGTCGGAAAGATAGTGTATCGCATTGCAATAGGCCCAAAGAGCCTCTTTTACATCCTAGTGCTAGCTGGCACTGTTATTATCCCGATCTTAGCCGCCCAAGCACGAAATGCACTGTTTCAAGCAGACAGATAAGGAACTCAACCAAGACTCAAGGGAATGAGGCGGTCAATTAGTCTTCTCCACCAGTAACTGTTCGCTTTACTTAATCACACAGAGTGACCAGGGAGGTATAACGATCGGTTGATCAGCTGAAACAATTCGAGAGGTTGGAGGGAGGTTTCGGGAGGGATGCCCCTCCTCCCCATCGGCATGCCATGAGTAATCCGCGGAGGAATACGTGGTGAGGTTTGCGGACTGCTTCCCCAACCCCTTTAGAGAGAGTCTTACCGGGCTCTTGGTATCCTTGTTAATGACAAGCAGGGAACGACTGCCATCGGGACGCTTCACTGCGAAAGCACTCAACAGCTTCTCCCGATCATTCGAGATCCGCACTGGCAGGACTGCATGGTGACCTCCACTGGGGTCAAGCCACTCACTGGAAAGCAACCGGAGTGCGTTGTAGGTCGCAACAGGAACTGCTGCACCTGGATTCTTTTGATCTTCCCTTTGTAAAAGCATCAGCTGGTTTCCCCAGGAGCCACTGCTGTCTTCAAGTTTGTTGGGCTCGTAGCCGTAGTAGTAGGCGGCATCTCCTCCCCCACAGAGGAACTGGGCCGCTATTTCGGCATTCAAGAGTGCGCCCGAGAGATCCACCTCCTGACGACAGGGGAAGACGGAGTAGTTGAACTCTCCGATGAGCAGAGGCACCCGAGGCATCCCCGGAGAACGGAGTAACCGTATCGCCCGTTCCAGCATCCCGTAGGCTCTTGGAAGCTGCTCCGATTCCTTCCCATCGACATCATCAAAGGGATACCACTCAAAGGAGAGAAATTGAAAATCTCCGGCCCGCCCCTTTCTGCGCAATTCGCCCAGAAAATCCCGGATCCACCAGCGCTTGTCGAAACGGTAAGTATCGTCGTTGCGATCCACATCCACCGTCACAAAGCTCGGGCCGCCCATGACCGCATGGGGAACAGCTTTTCTGATCAGGCGGGCAGTCTGAGCGTAAAGGGCACCAAAATTCGAGGGAGACACGCGCTGACCATCCGGCTCCTCCCCCATCTCCACGCGGTTGACACGGTATCCTGCACGATTCACATAATCGACCAAAGCCGCTGCGTTCTCCGGAGTGTCATAAAGAACCGGTGCCGCGAGCATGACAGGCAGCCCTCTTGTGATGCCAGATCGCTCCATCAGATCGATCCCGGGTTGCTCAACCTTCATATCTAAGTCGCAATCCCTGTGCCATGGGTCGGTAGAGGAGGCATAGGTGATGGTCTGTCCCTTTCCGGGCGAGTGAATCACGTGGTCATCAAAATCAAAACGCCCTGCCTCTCCTGCGCTGATCTCCCGGATCGCATACCCAAGGTGATCACGGTGATCGATGGAACCGGGTAGCGGCGTCCCCGAACTCTCCGTCATCCAGATCCGGAGATAACGGGTACTGACTGGATGCTTTCCGAATGTAAGAAACTGATCACCTCCTTTCCCCGATCGGATCACTCCGTGAGAAAATGTCTTCCAGACAGGTGAAAGTAGGTTCCAGGGATGTCCCCCGAAGTAGACCCTGCCTTGTGTGGAGTACTCCACCCGGAATTTTGTCGCATACGGCTCCGCCCACTGAATCCTGATCGCATTGATCGGAACGGCCTTTCCAAAATCGAGCACCACCCACTGGGGATGACGACTGTCGGGATCCCCAGTGTACGATTTACAAAGGTAGGGATTACTCTTCCAGAAGGTGGAGGGATTACCATCATCAAGTCGCGAGTAACCATCGTCATTGGCCTCGTCGATTGTATTGCCGCGTCGTGGGAGCTTATAGCCGTACGAGAGGAGGATGGGGTGACGTGGATCAGGCTTGGGATCGGAGGACCAGTAACCCTGGGAATGTTTCGGATCACTCCAAGATCCTTTGGGATTCCAGTGCCATGCATCGATCGCCAACTCCGTGCGAAGACGTATGGAAACTGGCCCCAAGCCCGCTCCCAGCATCTGCTTCACACTCTCCGGCGAGAGCATCCGTAGACTCTCCCCCTGCCAGTGTCCGTCGATTCCAGCGCCAAAAGCCTGTCTGGGATCAAAAGTTCCGGTCGCACGCTCCCCGATCTCGATCCGACGATCCAAAGAAGTCATCTCCGCCTGCACGAGGGAAGGAAGAACTAACAATAAGTAGAGAAACCGACGAAGGTTCATGAGTTCGTGATTTTGATCTAACAGCACTCGTGGCTACAGCCTAAACCCATAAAACCGGAACAGCCCGCATCCGGATATCCGTTTGCGGGCTGTCTCTGGGTGGATTTCCCCTTTCAGGGATCTCAGGGAGGAAATTCTCGGCTTGATTCAGGAGAAGCTTACCACTCGAGGGCGCCGGCGTTCTGATAGGACGTTACCTTGGTCTCGAAGAAGTTGGCCTCCTTGGAAAGATCAGCCACCTCGCTCATCCAAGGGAAGGGGTTCTGACTGCCGAACTCCTGAGTCATGCCAAGGCGGTCGAAACGACGATCTGCGATGTACTGGACGTACTCACGGAAGAGACTGGCATTCAGACCAAGGATGCCGCGAGGCATACAATCCTGAGCGTAGGCAACCTCAAGCTCGACGGCCTTGAGGATCATGGCTCGGATCTCTGATTCAAGCTCTGGGGTCCATGCCTCGGGGTTCTCCTCGCGGATCCCGTTGATGAGGTCGATCCCGAAGTTCAGGTGGATCGACTCATCGCGCATGATGTACTCGAACTGCTGGCCGATGCCGACCATCTTGTTCTGGCGCTTGAAGGAGAGGAGCATCACGAAGCCACTGTAGAAGAAGATCCCCTCCATGATGACGTAGAAGCCCACCAGGTTCTTGATAAACGTCTGAAGACCCTCGGTGGTATCCGTCGTGAAGCTATCGTCCATGATAGCAGAGGTGAGGCTCATCTCGAAGGCATCCTTATCGTGGATGGAAGTCACCTCGTGGTACATGTTAAAGACCTCACGCTGATCGAGCGAGAGGCTCTCGACAATGTACTGGAAGGTGTGGGTGTGGATCGCCTCCTCGAAGGCCTGACGTAGCATGAACTGACGGGCCTCCGGATTGGTGACATGCTTGAAGATGGCAAGCACGATATTATTACCCACAAGGCTCTCAGCGGTACTAAAGAAGCCGAGGTTACGCATGATGACCTGGCGCTCGTCAGCGGTCAGCTTGTTCGACTTCCAGAGCTCGATATCACGCTGCATCGGGATCTCGTTCGGCATCCAGTGGTTCGCGCAACCCTTGGTGTAGTAATCCCATGCCCAGGTGTACTTGAGGGGCATGAGTTGGTTCACATCGACCTGCTTGCAGTTGACCAGACGTTTTTGATCGGGATCAATCCGCTTGGTCAGGTCGTGGAATGTGGCGGGTCTATCGGATGAGGTGCAGCAGGACATGATGGGTATTGGTTTAGGTTACGTGAAGACTGTCGTTATTTCCAGCGTATGTGTTGTTTGTTGGGGTGGGGACGACGGGTTGGGTTGTGACTCTTTATTGGCAGGCTTCGCACTCACCACCGTTGCGCATTGCCTCGATGCTGCAGGCCTGCGCCTCTTCGGGAGTGAATTCTTTTTCCGTTTTTTTAGGTTGATTGACCCAGTTTGGACGGGATTGGCTTGTGCTCTGCTCTACCGTGGATGCTGCCGTGGCGCGGAGGTAGTAGGTCGTCTTGAGTCCTGTCTCCCAAGCATGGAGATACATGTCATTGAGCCTCTTGCCACTCGGGGCGGCGATGTAGAGATTGAGCGACTGCCCCATGTCGATCCACTTCTGGCGACGGCTGGCACACTCAATGTACCAACCGGGCTCAACCTCAAAGGCGGTGCGATAGATCTCACGGATATTCTCCGGGATACGGGCGATCCCAAGGATGGAACCGTCCATGTACTTGAGTTCCTCGAGCATTTTGCGATCCCAGAGACCGAGGGCCTTGAGGTCTTCCACAAGGTAGCTGTTGATGACGGTGAAGTCACCGCTGAGATTCCCTTTCGCAAAGAGGTTCTTGAATGTCGGTTCGATCGACTGGGAGACCCCGGTGATGTTTGAGATCGTTGCGGTCGGCGCAATGGCCATTGTGTTACTGTTACGCATCCCGTTCTTGCGGATTGCGGCGCGCACGACATTCCAATCGAGCGTGCTGGAGCGGTCCATGGTGACGGGTAAGCCGCGCTCCTGCTCCAGAAGATCGATCGTGTCGATCGGGAGGAGACCACGATCCCACTTGGAACCCTTGAAGGTCTCGTAGGCTCCACGCTCGGCAGCAAGTTCCGTGGAGGCAAGAGTGGCGAAGTAGGAGATCGCCTCCATGCTGGTGTCTGCGAAGTTCACCGCCTCCTGACTGGCGTAGCTGATCTTAAGCTTGTAGAGAGCGTCCTGAAAGCCCATGAGCCCCATACCCACGGGGCGGTGACGCATGTTGGCTGTTTTGGCCTCCGGAGTCGGGTAGTAATTGATATCGATAACGTTATCGAGCATCCGGAGGGCGGTGCGGACCGTTTTTTCAAGCAACTGCATATCGAGTCCCTGCTCGTTGATGTGAAGGGGCAGACCGATCGATCCCAAGTTGCAGACAGCGGTCTCCTCTGCGGAAGTATTCAGCAGAATCTCGGTGCAGAGGTTGGAGCTGTGCACCACACCTTGATGATCTTGGGGTGAGCGCACGTTGGAGGGATCCTTGAAAGTGATCCAGGGGTGACCCGTCTCGAATACCATCGAGAGAATCTTGCGCCAGATGGCGGAGGCCTCGACGCGCTTGAAGAGGGTGATTTCCCCACGATCGGCCATGGCCTCGTACTCCGTGTAGCGCTCCTCAAAGGCGCGACCGTAGAGATCGTGCAGGTCGGGCACATCACTGGGGCTGAAGAGCGTCCACTGGGCGTTCTCCTTGACCCTCTTCATGAAGAGGTCGGGGATCCAGTTGGAGGTGTTCATGTCATGGGTGCGACGTCGCTCGTCACCCACATTCTTGCGAAGCTCCAAAAAGTCCTCGACATCCAGATGCCAGGTCTCGAGATAGGCGCACATGGCACCCTTGCGCTTGCCACCCTGATTCACGGCGACAGCCGTGTCGTTGGCGACTTTCAGGAAGGGGATCACGCCCTGGCTTTCGCCATTGGTTCCCTTGATCAGGGAGCCCGTGGAGCGGACGTTTGTCCAGTCGTTGCCGAGGCCGCCGGCCCACTTGGAGAGCTTGGCATCATCACTGATGCACTTGAAGATGTGATCGAGATCGTCCATCACCGTCGTCAGGTAGCACGAACTCAACTGGGGATGAAGGGTGCCGCTGTTGAACAGGGTAGGCGTCGAGGAGGTGAACAAGAAGCTCGAGAGGAGCTCGTAAAATTCAATGGCGCGGTCATTTTTAGTCTCGCCTTCGTTGAGAGAGAGACCGAGGCAGACCCGCATCCAGAAAAACTGGGGCGACTCAATCCGACGGCCACCGATGTGAATGAGGTAGCGGTCGTAAATGGTCTGTAGTCCCATGTAATTGAACAGCAGATCGCGCTCAGGCTTGAGTGCGGCGGCAATCCTATCGATGTCAAACTCTAGGAGTTGCGGAGTGAGGCGACCGGCGGCAATCCCTTCCTCCAAGTAGGCCCTGAAACGAGTGGAGTGAGCCACCGTGATGTCATGGTAGTGCTCGAAGCCGGGGATGGTCTCGCGGTAGATGACTTCAAGCAGCAGTCGGGCCGTGACATAGCCGTAGGCTGGATCGAGTTCGATGCGGGACTTCGAGGAGAAGATCATCGATTTTTCGATCTCATCGAGGCGTACGCCGTCGTAGAGATTGCGCATGGTCTCGTCGGCCATGTCGCGGGCATCGCAACGATCCTCAAAACCACGGCAGGCACGGATCAGGGTGCGTCGGATCCGCTGGGGCTCTAGGGTCTCACGGCTTCCATCCCGGAGAGTTACGCTGAGTTCAGCCTGAACCTGACCAGTGAGGTCACGGTCGCCACGCAGGGCACGTGCCTTCCTCCGATCCTCACGATAGATGATGTAGCGGCGGGCCACATGGGTGTGCCCCTGGACCATGAGGGCTTCTTCCACGGCATCCTGAACACGCTCGATCTCCAACTCCTCGCCGCGAATGGCGCGGCTGAAAAGACGCTGAACGACAGCCGCTGTCACGGAAAGGGAAGCGGCCTGATCCTCGGCAGAAAGGTTGTAATCGCTCGGGATGTCGCGGTCGGCCTTGAAGGCACTTTCCACAGCCAAGCGGATCCGCTCCTCATTGAATGATTCACTGCGTCCATCACGCTTGCGAACGGTGAATTCACGACCGTGTAGAGGGTCCACCCCGTTGAGTGAGAGTTGTCCGGAAAGAGGTTCCATAGGGATTTTCAGAGAGTTTGGTAGAGGCTTGGGGGTTTTGGGGAAAAGTTCCATAAAAACACTATATGTTGTGTCTCGTGGATTTGCTGCCGCTACATCTAGGTCACACACAGCAAGCTGGTCAACGAGATTTTCTAAAGTTTTTCTTTTTTCTTTTTTTCTCTTTTGGGAGCGGGTGAGTCGGTTGGTTCTGGGGCTATTTTCGGGATCCTGAAGCTCCCCAGCAAGACGAAGAAGAGCTTCTAAGAAATTAAAAAAGAGAAAAAAGATTGCCCCGGAGAAAGGGGCTTGGGAGCCCCTTTTTTACTGACTGCGCACAGGCGCTTCGCGACCTAACATGAGGGCAAGAGCCTCCCCGACCAGAAAGAGTGATCCGGCAAGCAAAACAGGGGCTTGCGGGGCGTACGGATTATGATCCATGCACTCCAAGGCCGCTGCTAGGGAGGGAAAAACATGCATAGGAAGAGATAAATCCCCCACGGATTGAGCCAAAAGCTTCGGATCAGCCGATCGCGCAGAGGCTATTGGAACCAGCAAGATCTCACTGGCAATCGGCGCGAGAATTCTCAGGAGATGGGATGGATCCTTGTCCGTGAGGGCCCCGAAGATCAATCGGCATCGTTCCGAGCCGAACTCTTCGCGCCAGACTGAGACCAGTTGCCTAGCCGCATGCGGATTGTGGGCCCCATCAAGGATCAACCTTCCCCCCGACAACCTTTGGAAGCGTCCGGGCCAAGTGACTCGGGCAAGCCCACGCGCACTCTCCTCGGGTGTGATATGAAATCCGGCAACCCGAAGCAGGTTCAGGGCAACCGCAGCATTCCAGCGCTGATGGGAGCCGGTTAACCCGAGAACAAGGCCGGCATCAAGCGCTTCGGTAATCCAATGACATGGCGTTGAGAGATTACGAGCGGCGGCAGCGAGACTTTTCCCAGCCTCCTCCTCCTGAGGTGCAATGACTGCGGGGACCCCTGATCGGAAGATCCCAGCCTTTTCCCGGGCAATCTCTGCAAGAGTTCCACCGAGCCACTCCGTGTGATCAAGGGCGATCGGTGTGATCGCGCAGGCGATCTTAGGAGCCGTATTGGTCGCATCCAATCGCCCGCCCAGACCGGTCTCCAGAACGACGATCTCGCACCCCTCCCGGTCAAAGTGAGCAAAGGCAAGTGCGGTCACGAGTTCGAAGAACGTCGGTTGCTCCGCCTCCTCCCACGCCTGTGTCACGTCCCGGAGTCGGTTGATCCCCTTTTCCAAAGCCGTGGCGGAGGCATTCTCTCCATTCACCCGAATCCTCTCTGAAAAATCAATCAGATGAGGCGACGTGTAGAGCCCCGTCCTGTAACCGGCGGCTCGAAGAACCGACTCGCTCATGGCACTGACGGAGCCCTTGCCATTGGTTCCCGCAACATGGAGACAGCGAAGGCGCTGCTCGGGGTTACCCAGCGCCTTCAGCAAGCGCTCCATCCTCTGCAACCCAGGGAAGATACCCCGGGATTGGGTGGACATCAGCCAATCGAGCGGGGAGTCAGGTTGCATTGACATCAAAAGCACTCACAAGACCCCCGTCGGGTTTCCCAAACCCACCCCTTACTTCCCCATCAGGGTCCCGAGGATCGTGATGATCGTTTCACGCATTTTGGCGCGGGGGACAATCTCATCCACAAGTCCGTGCTCGAGGAGGAACTCAGCCGTCTGGAATCCTTCGGGGAGCTCCTGATGCGTTGTCTCCCGGATGACCCTGGGTCCAGCGAAGCCGATCATGCTCCGGGGTTCGGCAAGCGTAATGTCGCCCAGCGTTGCAAAGCTGGCCATGACTCCGGCCGTCGTGGGATTCGTTAGGACCGCAATGTAGGGAAGTCCGGCTTCGGCATGGCGTGCCAGAGCCCCGCTG
>Ga0114960_10000641_pt1 | contig 29365 bp, 27 predicted proteins | sample C_130625_MF_Meta_FD_92637 | JGI IMG/M metagenome (GOLD analysis project Ga0114960, IMG submission 92637) | Freshwater microbial communities from Lake Croche, Canada to study carbon cycling - C_130625_MF_MetaG | ecosystem: Environmental > Aquatic > Freshwater > Lake | place: Lake Croche, Canada... | reverse complement strand
TCGTTTTTTTAACGGATGGTAGGGCTAACGTTAGTATTGACGGCATTGGGGGGCGAGAAGAGGCCTTTAAGGATGCGCTAACTTCCGCCAAAAAAGCGCGTTTAGAACAATTACAAATGCTCTTTATTGATACTTCGCTAAAGCCTCAAGAAACGAATCAACAAATTGCAAATGATTTAGGAGCGCAATATTTACCGCTGCCACAAGGTAAATCTACTTTTGTTGCTCAGGCAACAAAGATGTTAATGACCTAAGATGTTAATGACCTAATTTTTTTTTTTGATTTTTCTGGCTTATGCATTTTATTGAGTGATTGACTACCGCGGTGATAGGCTCTCATAAACAGCCCAATACCAAACACTCCAAGTACTATACAAATAATTATTAAGTTTGTGCTTATCACATTCATTTCCTATGTGGGGTTGATATTTTCTAGTGTTTGTAAAATAATTTCGATACTTCGTTTTGGGTTTACTTCATGGAATAAGTGTCCACCATCTTCAGTATGAATCGTGGCTTGTGGAAAATATTGATGAAGAACTGGCATCAAATTGCGTTTAGATACCCACTGATCATGATTGGCGACTAAAAAAATAAATTTACTATTGATAAGAGCGCTTTTAGCAAGTAGCTGTGGAATATTGGATGCAGCCATAAAATTCATGGAACCAAAAATATGCTGCTCTTGTTGAAAAAGGTATTGATAAGGTTTTCGTTGCTTTTGAGTTAGAAGGGAGTTCGTAGAATCAAGTAACTTATTAATGAGATTTGTCTTCGGGAGACTCATAGCTAGGATGTTGGCCATTAAGCTTGAAGTGAACAAGGGGTTCACGATGGGCGCTAATAGAAGTAGCAGGCTACGAGGTGGACTGACAAACGACGGGTTAAAACCAATGATTGCCGCAGGAGATTTTTTTAATCGTAGGCTGAGCGCTAAAGCGCAGTTAGCACCGGCGGAGTGACCAACAATGATGTGAGGATGAGGAATCTCAATTACTTCGAGTAATTCATGTAAATATTTGGTAATTTCGTCGATATGTAATTGTGCTTTTTGGGCTCCTAAAGTAAATCCATGTCCAGGGAGGTCTACAGCAATAACAGTGTAATTTTTCGCAAGACTTGTAAAAATATTTTCCCAGGAGTGTGCAGAACCCCCAGAGCCATGAATAAGTAGTATTGATTTCGTATTGCTATCAGGATGTTTGCTTAACTGGAAATGCCATAAAATTCCCGATAATTTTATCGATTGACTATATTGCCGATTTGGCCAATCAGAAGGTACTCGAGAAAGATCACTTGTAGACATCATGGAATCGAATTTGTATTTTTATCATGTCGTGCAAGTAATTTTGATTAAAAAAATATCTTATTAAAAGTTGTTGTCATGATAGCTAATCTTGAGGCCTTAGGAAGAAATTCTGACAATTTGATCATCGGGGTTATCAAGTGGTCTTGCCCTTCCATCGCTGATAAAGGCAGCGTCATCAAAATCGCCAAAAGTCTGTTTGATTTGGTCTTTTAATTTCCAAAAGAGTGTTTTCTAGCTTTGTGATTTCCATTGGTGCGACTATTTGTTCTAAAAATTAGAATATTTTTTAAGTGTTTACCCTAAATAAACTTCATTATATTGACATTAATACACCTTGTGTCTATATTTGTTTACATATTAAGCGAATAAATAAATTTACACTTACACAGTAAATTCTGATTAAAGGAGGCCATATGTCACCTAAGTTGATGATAGAAAAAGCTTTAGAGAGCACCTTGAGTTCCTATGAAAACCAAGGTGGCCCTGATTTATTACAACAAGCAATTCGACATGCAGTAATTCCAGGGGGGGCTAGAATTCGTCCTCAATTATGTCTAGCAGTTGCGATGGCTTGCGGTAATGATGACCCAAAATTAGCGATGGGGGCAGGCGTTGCTCTAGAAATTTTGCATTGTGGATCTTTGGTACATGATGATTTACCTTGTTTTGATAATGCCGACTTACGCCGAGGTATACCGTCAGTACATAAAGCCTATGGTGAACGATTGGCAGTTTTAGCGGGTGATGCATTAATTGTGATGGCCTTTGAGGCGCTCTTACATTCTGCAGAAGAGTCCCTAAATCGTTTGGCACCGGTCATGAAAATAGTCATGCAAGGTGTTGGCGCTCCGCACGGCATTATTGCTGGGCAAGCTTGGGAATGTGAGCCCAAGGTTTCTCTGCGGACCTATCAAAAGGCAAAAACAGGCGCTTTATTTTCTGCGGCAACTGCCGCAGGTGCCGCAGCAGCAGGAGGTAATCCAGCTGTATGGCTAACCCTTGGGGATAGTTTGGGAGAAGCCTATCAGGTTGCTGACGATATTCGAGATGTTATTGGCGATATGCAGAGCTTAGGAAAGCCCGTTGGTAAAGACGAAGAGTTGGATCGTCCCAGTGCAACTCGACAATTTGGATTAGGCGGTGCTGTTGAGTATTTCGATGAACTTGTTGCTCGAGCGATTCGTTCTATTCCTGATTGCCCAGGGCAAGCAATTTTGCAAAAACTTGTCTTATCTGAATCCGAGCGTTTAGTACCAAATGCTTTGTATGACAGGATCAAAAAAGAGCAGCTAGCTAAATCCATCAAACGCTCTATTGCTTAGTTGTATGGCAAATACTCTATCCGATATAACACAATCCTCTAAAGATAAATATTCTTTATGGGATAAGTTATTTATTTGGAAAGATCGTTTAATTGCAAGCCGAAAATTCCAAAGAGATGCCAGTCATATTCCGATATTCAGTTCAATTTCTCGACATCGGGCTAAAGGTGTCTTTGACTTAATGGCGGGGTTTGTCTACTCACAAATTTTGCTTGGGTGTGTGCGTATTAATTTGTTTGAGCATTTGGCAGATGGTCCTTTGACCATTGATGAGTTAGCCACCAAAGTTGATTTGCCATTTAAGGGATTAGAGCGTTTATTGCTAGGCGCTCAGTCATTAGACTTAATTGAGACACGTCAAGGTCGATATGCATTAGGTTCCCTTGGTGCACCTCTAGTTGGTAATCATGCTTTGTTGTCGATGATTGAGCATCATAGTGCGCTTTATCAAGATTTACGTGACCCGATTAGTTTGTTGCGTGGCGACTTAAAAGAAAAAGCGCTCGAGAGTTATTGGCCATACATCACTGAACATAGTGAAGAGTTAAAGAGTCTTTCTGCAGTGCAAAAGGTGGCGCAATATTCTGAGTTGATGTCTGCTTCGCTGCCTTTAGTTGCCGATGAAATCATTGATGCGTATGACTTCAATCAGCATCAATGTTTGCTTGATATCGGTGGTGGTCAAGGTACCTTTATTCATCTTGTTAGCCAGCAAGTTAAAAATCTTCAATTTAAATTATTTGACTTGCCAGGTGTGGCTACTTTAGCGCAAGAAAAACTTAATCAGCAATTAGGACATGGGCGTGTGGAGTGTATTGGGGGAGACTTTTTTAATGACTCCTTACCTACAGGCGCCGATATTGTGACCTTGATTCGGGTAATTTTTGATCATGACGATACCAGAGTGAAGCAATTGTTGAGATCAATTTATCAGTCTTTGAGCGTCGGAGGCAGGCTTTTAGTCGCTGAGCCGATGGCTGATACCCCAGAATTTCCAGCGATGGGTCAAGCCTATTTTGGTTTTTATTTATTAGCAATGGGACGAGGACGTCCAAGAAATATGCAGGAAATTAGTAATTTTTTAATTGAGGTTGGTTTCAAGAAAGTGAAATCTGTAAAAAATACGATGAAAATCAATGCACAAATAATCATAGCAGAAAAGTAAGGGAAAACCCTTAAAGGGTTTTTGCTGATGCTAAATAGATGAAAAGTGTATAAATTAGTTTACATAGCAGATGTAACAAAAATTAAACAAGGCGAATATAGTGGAAGCGCATGCAGTAGTAATTAACCAGCCTAAACAAGTTACTTTGACCAAGCTTCGCTTAGACGAAATGGGGCCTGAGGATGTTGCTGTCGAAATGGAATACAGTGGCATCAGCACAGGCACAGAAAAAATGATTTGGACTGGCACAATGCCACAATTTCCTGGAATGGGATATCCACTTGTACCTGGTTATGAATCTGTTGGACGTATTACTCACACTTCAGAAAAAAGTAGTCTTCAAGTTGGGCAACGTGTTTTTGTACCGGGTGCCAAATGTTACGGTGAAGTGAAGGGTTTGTTTGGCGGCGCTGCATCGCATGTCGTCATTCCCCATCAACGCTTAACTGCACTTGATGAAGAGATCGGTCAAGAAGGCATACTCCTAGCACTAGCCGCCACAGCCTACCATGTCACAGAGGGTAAGCCTGAAGCTCAACCTGATTTAATTATTGGACACGGTGTAGTCGGGCGTTTGTTGGCGCGTATTGCGATGGTCAAAGGAAAAACTCCAGTGGTTTGGGAGACGAATCCGATCAGAATGACAGGCGCGACTGGCTATCAAGTAGTAAATCCAAAAGATGATGACCATTACCAATACGGTGTAATTTGTGATGCTAGTGGAGATGCCAGCGTAATCAATCAATTAATTACTCGTTTACGCCCGCAAGGTGAAATTGTGCTTGCAGGTTTTTACGATCAAGCTATTTCCTACATGTTTGCCCCAGCTTTTATGCGTGAAATGAAAATGCGTATCGCTGCTCAGTGGCAACCAAAGGATATTCAAGATGTACACCAACTCATTCAGTCTAAGCAATTAGCCTTGGATGGTTTGATTACACACACCAGCGACTCACAAGAAGCTGATTCAGCATATCAAATAGCTTTTAACGATATGCAATGTCTAAAAATGACTCTAAATTGGAGACAGTAATATGAACAGCCCGATACCATCAGAAGCAACCGTACAATTTATGAACTTAAAAAAAGAAGCAGCGATTGAGCCAGATGCAGTATCAACAAAGCCAGTCACCAAAGAAACTCAAATTATTGCGATCTACGGTAAGGGTGGAATTGGTAAGAGTTTTACTCTAGCCAATCTTTCGTACATGATGGCGCAGCAAGGTAAAAAAGTTTTACTGATTGGCTGTGATCCCAAGAGTGATACGACTTCACTTTTATTTGGTGGAAAAGCATGCCCAACCATTATTGAAACTTCTTCCAAGAAAAAACTTGCCGGCGAGTCTGTTGAAATTGGTGACGTATGTTTTAAGCGTGATGGTGTTTTTGCCATGGAGCTAGGTGGACCAGAAGTTGGTCGTGGTTGTGGTGGACGCGGAATTATTCACGGATTTGAAACTTTAGAAAAATTAGGATTCCATGACTGGGGTTTTGATTATGTGCTTTTAGACTTTTTGGGTGATGTGGTGTGTGGAGGCTTTGGCTTACCCATTGCACGTGATATGTGTCAAAAAGTGATTGTCGTTGCCAGTAATGATTTGCAATCATTGTATGTGGCTAATAACGTTTGCTCTGCAGTGGAATATTTCCGTAAATTGGGTGGAAATGTAGGCGTAGCTGGCATGGTCATTAACAAAGATGATGGCACTGGAGAAGCTGCTGCTTTTGCAGAAAGAGCTGGCATACCGGTCTTATCGGCGATTCCAGCTAATGAAGATATTCGTCGTAAGAGCGCAAATTACGAAATCATTGGTAAACCTGGTACTGAATGGGCAAGTTTATTTGAGCAATTAGGTGAGAACGTTGCTAAAGCGCCACCGGTTCGACCAAAGCCACTTTCGCAAGATGAATTATTAAACTTGTTCTCCGGTGATGTAGTAGGACGTCATGTTGTGCTAGAGCCAGCAAGTTTATTTGACATGGTTGGTAAGCATGAAGTAAATAAAGATTCCTTAGAAGTGATTTACGACAAAGTATAAAAAAATGAGTGAAAAAATCATACCGATACTAGCTAATCCACAGGCTGCTTCAGTCGATGGATTGGGTTGTCACTCTGGGGCGGAGCAAATGATTGAGGCTGCTAAAGCTGCCAATAAATCAGAAGTGCTGCAACGTTACGCAAAAGACTATCCTAAAGGTCCGCATGATCAACCGCAAAGTATGTGCCCAGCATTTGGATCATTACGCGTTGGTTTAAGAATGCGTCGTACCTCGACGATTTTGTCTGGTTCTGCTTGTTGTGTATATGGACTTACTTTTACCTCACACTTTTATGGTGCAAAAAGAAGTGTTGGCTATGTACCTTTTAATTCGGAATCATTAGTCACTGGTAAGTTATTTGAGGATATTCGTGAAGCAGTATATAAAGAAGCTGATCCTGAAAAATATGATGTTGTAGTAATTATTAATTTATGTGTACCAACTGCCAGTGGTGTACCTTTACAGCTATTGCCAAAAGAAATTAATGGTGTACGAATCATTGGTATTGATGTACCTGGATTTGGTGTCCCAACCCATGCTGAAGCAAAAGATGTTTTAGCGGGTGCTATGTTGAAGTATGCAAGAAACGAAGCTGAAGCGGGGCCTGTAACGGCCCCACGTCAAGGTGTTTCAGAGAAGCCGACCATTACTTTACTAGGTGAAATGTTCCCAGTTGATCCAGTGGGTATTGGTATGATGCTTGAGCCGATGGGTTTAGCTGCTGGACCAGTAGTTCCTACACGCGAATGGCGAGAGTTATATCAAGCCCTCGACTGCGCTGCAGTCGCAGCGATTCACCCCTTCTATACAGCAAGTATTCGAGAGTTCAAAGCTGCAGGAAGAAAGATTGTTGGGTCAGCGCCAATTGGTTATGAAGGTACTGCCGCATGGTTAGAAGCGATAGGTAAGTCCTGTAATGTTTCAGCAGACATGATTGCTGCAGCACAAAATAAATTTTTGCCAATGATCAAAGCTGCGCTTGCAGCAAAACCGATTAAAGGTCGAATTACCTTAAGTGGTTATGAAGGCTCTGAGTTATTAGTAGCACGTCTATTAGTTGAGAGTGGTGCAGATCTTCGTTATGTTGGTACCGCTTGTCCGAAGACAGAATGGAGTGCTGATGATAAGGCATGGCTTGAGTCTAAAGGTGTACGTATCCAATACCGCGCATCCTTAGAGGATGATTTAGCTGCGATCGATGAATTTAAACCTCATCTTGCCATTGGTACAACTCCGGTGGTTCAAAAAGCGAAACAACTTGCTATACCAGCTTTGTATTTTACGAATTTGATTTCTGCTAGGCCTCTAATGGGAGTAGCTGGCGCAGGTTCTTTAGCGCAGGTTATTAATGCAGCGATTGCCAATAAAGATCGATTTAAAGTGATGGAAGAATTCTTTGATGGTGTTGGCGTAGGTCATGCAACTGGCGTTTGGGACGCGGTGCCTGTTGATCGTCCAGACTTTAAAGCTGATGTGCGCCGTCGTTTAGAGAAAGCGGCAAAAAAACGCAAAGCAGAGGAGATGGGCTAATGCTGGTATTAGATCATGATCGTGCTGGAGGATATTGGGGCGCTGTTTACGTTTTTACTGCTATTAAAGGTTTGCAGGTGGTGATTGATGGCCCGGTTGGATGTGAAAACTTGCCAGTAACATCTGTCTTACATTACACCGATGCATTACCACCACATGAGTTACCGATTGTTGTGACTGGCCTTGCTGAAGAACAGCTTGGCCGTGAAGGGACTGAAGAGTCCATGAAGCGTGCTCATAAAGTATTAGATCCTGATTTACCGTCAGTTGTCGTTACTGGATCGATTGCTGAAATGATTGGTGGTGGCGTCACTCCTGAGGGTATGAATATTGCTAGGTTCTTGCCAAGAACTATTGATGAAGATCAATGGCAAACTGCAAATCGTGCTATCAATTGGTTGTGGACTGAATATGGTGTCAAACATATTCCAGAAAGACCAACGCGTAAAGAGGGTGAGAAACCGCGCGTCAATATTATTGGCCCAGCATATGGCACTTTTAATATGTATAGCGATCTTGCAGAAATAAAGCGTTTAGTTGAAGGTATAGGTGCTGATATCAATATGGTTTTCCCTTTAGGTTCACATCTAGCAGATGTTCCTAAGTTGGTCGATGCCGATGTCAATATTTGTATGTACCGTGAGTTTGGAAGACTTTTGTGCGAGAACTTAGATCGCCCTTATTTGCAAGCACCAATTGGGATGCAAAGTACAACTCAGTTCCTACGTAAGTTAGGCGAATTATTAGGCATTGATCCAGAACCATTTATTACCAAAGAAAAAAATACCACCTTAAAACCTATTTGGGATTTATGGCGTTCTGTTACGCAAGATTTCTTTGGCACAGCGAGTTTTGGTATTGTTGCCAATGAAACCTATACCCGAGGTGTGAGGAGTTTCTTAGAAGATGAGATGGGATTACCTTGTAATTTTGCTATTTCAAGAAAACCTGGTGATAAAACTAATAACCAAGAGATTCGTGAATTAGTACAAAAGAAAACTCCATTAGTCTTGTATGGTAGCTATAACGAGCGGATGTATGCAGCTGAGGTTGGAGGTAGGGCCACCTATATTCCTGCATCATTTCCTGGGGCAATTATCCGGCGTCATACAGGTACACCATTTATGGGCTATGCCGGAGCAACTTACATCATTCAGGAGTTCTGTAACTCCTTATTTGATGCACTATTCCATATCTTGCCCTTAGGCACAGATCTTGACAAGGTAGAGGCAACGCTAGCCAAACCTGGTCAGTTAGACAATCTTCCTTGGGATGAAAAAGCCCAGTTCATCTTGAACGAGATTGTTGCTGATCAACCAGTTCTTACACAAATATCAGCGGCAAAACGTTTGCGTGATCGTGCAGAACGAGAAGCTCGATTAGCTGGAGCAAGCCGCGTTACTGAAGAGTTATTAAACCGGATCCAAGCTACAGCTGGATCAGGAGTGAACTCATGAGAGTGTTGTTGAATGACTCTTATGAGTGTAAAGAATATGACGACTTATCGTTATATCCCAACGCTACACGGGGTGTGTGTAGTAACGAAGTATGTATTTTTAAGGAGTAATCAACATGAGTGAAAACAGATCTATTTCTGGTTTGACGGATGATGAAGCAAAAGAGTTTCATACATTTTATGTTCAAGGACTAATTGGCTTTGTAGCAATTGCAGTCGTTGCACATCTTCTTGTATGGGCTTGGCGTCCTTGGTTCAATTGATGTTCTATTAACAAAAAATAAAGGAATTACCATGCAAGAAAAAACAGAATCGATATCAAAATTTATGAAGGATGATTCCGTATCATTCAAAATAATTTTTATTCTATGTTTTGTAACATTTTTCATGGGAGCTTTATTTGCGTTAGCTCTACCAATGCAATGGCGTGATTGGTTGCCAGGTTCAGAAGGAGATAAATCTTTTTATGAATCAGTAAAGGTAGGTGTTTATAGCTTTATGTCTTACTTAACTTAGGAGAAGAATTATGTGGAGAATTTGGAAACTATACGACCCATTGCGGGCGATGGTAGCTCAAGGCGTATTTCTCTTTGCTTTGGCAGCTATGATTCACTTGATTTTATTGAGTACCAATCAATACAAGTGGCTCGATGGTATGTCACAGGCGCAGTACACGCAGTCCCGCGCCGCGAAGTAAAAAGTGTTACAAAGCCTTGGAGGAAATTGGCGACAATTTTCTTCCAAGCATAAATTTAGTCGTTTTTTAATTTTATGAAATAGGAGAGCACATCATGGCGATGCTCAATTTTGAAAGAAAGTATCGGGTAAGAGGTGGAACCTTAATAGGCGGAGATTTATTCGACTTTTGGGTTGGTCCGTTTTATGTCGGATTTTTTGGAGTAACCACTCTCTTTTTCAGTTTCATTGGAACTGCCATGATTTTGTGGGGAGCTGCACATCAGGGTACATTTAATGTGTGGACAATTAATATTGCGCCACCAGATCTGAAATATGGCCTTGGACCTGCGCCGATGATGGAAGGCGGGCTATGGCAAATCATTACGATCTGCGCTCTTGGTGCCTTTGGTTCTTGGGCTTTACGTGAAATAGAAATTGCACGCAAATTAGGAATGGGGCTGCATGTACCATATACCTATTTAGTCGCAGTATTTGCTTACTTCTCATTGGAAGTAATTCGACCGGTTTTGATGGGTGCTTGGGGGCATGCTTTCCCATACGGCATCATGAGTCATTTAGACTGGGTTTCAAATACAGGTTACCAATACCTTCATTTTCATTACAACCCCGCACACATGCTTGCGGTGTCTCTTTTCTTCGCTACAACTTTAGCACTCTCATTGCATGGTGCTTTAGTGTTGTCATCGACAAACCCGGGGGCTGGAAAAACTGTTAAAACTCCAGAGCATGAAGATACTTTTTTCCGTGACTTAATTGGTTATTCCGTTGGAACTCTTGGGATACATAGAGTTGGACTCTTCCTTGCCGTTTCGGCAGTATTTTGGAGCGCAGTATGTATTATTTTAAGTGGACCTTTCTGGACTAGAGGGTGGCCAGAGTGGTGGACCTGGTGGTTAAACATGCCTATTTGGCACTAATAGAATAGGAGATTATAAAAATGGACTATCAAAATCTTTTTACTCAAACCCAAGTTATTGGACCAGAAAATCATGGTGTTCCTATTAATGCCTATGATCAGCGAGAGCGCTCAAAAGGTATAGGATTTAATTATCTACTAGGTAAAATGGGTAATGCTCAGTTAGGGCCAATATACTTAGGCCGACTAGGTGTGGCGTCCATCATTTTTGGCGCGTTAGCATTTTTCATCATTGGCTTTCATATGCTTGCTCAGGTGAACTGGAGCCCGATTCAATTTGTGCGCCAACTATTTTGGTTATCACTAGATGCCCCATCACCCAAATATGGATTACGCTTAGCACCTTTAAGTGAGGGTGGTTGGTGGAATATCTGCGGATTATTTCTAACCGTTTCAATCTTACTATGGTGGATGAGAACCTATAGACGAGCGAAAGCTTTAGGCTTGGGTACGCATGTGTCATGGGCATTTGCTGCAGCTATTTGGTTATTTTTAGTTTTGGGTTTATTCCGTCCAGTCTTAATGGGAAGTTGGAGTGAAGCAGTTCCATTTGGAATATTCTCTCACTTGGACTGGACAGCAGCCTTGTCGATTCGTTACGGTAATTTGTTTTATAACCCATTCCATATGTTATCGATTTTCTTCTTATACGGTTCAGTTTTGCTTTTTGGAATGCACGGAGCAACGATTCTTGCTGTTGGAAGATACGGTGGTGAGCGTGAGATTGAACAGATTGTTGATCGAGGAACAGCGTCTGAAAGAGCTGCTTTATTTTGGCGGTGGACGATGGGCTTTAACGCAACGATGGAATCGATTCACCGTTGGGCTTGGTGGTTTGCAGTTTTATGCCCAATTTCTGGAGGTATTGGAATCTTATTAACTGGAACTTTTGTCGATAACTGGTATGTTTGGGCAATGAATCATGGCATGGTTCCTTCGTATCCGGCTACGAATATTATCGATCCATCAATAGCTACTCCACCATTCTCTCCCGCTGTGGAAGGAGTTAAATAATGAAAAAATTAAATCTTTTATTAATAGTCTTGTTAGGTGCAGTTATGGTTCTTACTGGATGTGAGAGACCAGCTGTTCAGAAATCCCAAAATGGATTTCGGGGGACTGCTATGGTTGATGTTCAAAATCCAAGAATTAATGCTGAGAAAGCTAAGTTGAATGAACTACCACCCTCCACTGGCGCTGCATCTGCAGAGGGTGATAAAGCCTCTAAGGTGTATCAAAATGTTAAGGTTCTTGGTGATTTAAGCCAAGCACAGTTCACGACATTTATGGTGAGTATGACTAACTGGATTGCACCTACAGAAGGTTGCGCTTACTGCCATAACCCAGCGAATTTTGCGGAAGATTCTAAGTACACCAAAACAGTTTCACGTCGAATGATTCAGATGACTCAAAACATCAATGTGAATTGGAAAGATCACGTCCAGGGGACTGGAGTTACCTGTTATACCTGTCACCGTGGTAATAACATTCCGCAAAATGTTTGGTTTAAAGAAAATCCACAAAATGCTACTGGTACGGCTCTAGGTAATCGCAATGGGCAGAACCAAGCAGCTGAAAGTGTTGGATATTCATCGCTTACGAATGAGCCATTTTCGAAATACCTCTTAGCTAATAATCCAGCTCGGATTATTGGAAAAGATGGTTTACCCAATGGTAATAAGCATTCGTTACAAGAAACTGAAGATGTTTATGGTTTGATGATGCACTTCTCAAAATCATTGGGTGTCAACTGTACTTACTGCCATAACACTAGAGCATTTTCGGATTGGTCGCAAAGTACTCCGCAACGGGCTCAATCATGGCATGGTATTCAAATGGTGAAGGATATCAACAACACGTTTATGAACCCTCTAACTGGAGTGTTTCCTCCTCATCGATTAGGCAAAGAAGGCGATGTTGCTAAGGCAAATTGTTCAACTTGCCATCAAGGTGTAAATAAACCGTTGTATGGCAAAAGTATGCTTGCAGATTATCCATACTTAGCACAAGCGTATCAAACAACCGTAGTAGCAGAAGTAAAAGCTGCTGCCAAATAGGATTATTGATGTTGTAGCGCTGTTTTATGGCGCCCTAGGGCGCCATTTTTTTAATAAAGGTATTAGTAATGGATACTGAAGTAGATCGTTTTAGAATTCCATTTCTTACAAGTGATGATTCTCAACCAAATAACAATCGAGTGATTGTGATGGGTACTGGTTTTGGAGGATTAGCTGCAGCAATACGATTAGCGGTGAAAGGCTATGAAGTTACTGTCCTTGAAAAACTTGATTCTCCAGGTGGCAGAGCTTATGTCCATCGTCGCAATGGCTATGTATTTGATGCTGGCCCAACCATTATTACTGCACCATTCTTACTAGAAGAATTATGGACGCTATGTGGTAAAAAAATGAGCGATGACATTGATTTACGATTAATGGATCCTTTCTATCAAGTACGTTTTAATGATGGCCGTATTTTTAATTACACGGGTGATCCTGAAAAAATGCGTGCAGAGGTTGCAAAATTTGCACCTAGTGATTTACCTGGCTATGAAAAATTTCTAAAAGAAGCAGAAAAGTGTTACAAGCTAGGCTTTGAAGATTTAAGTGCTGTTGCCTTTACCAAATTGACTGATTTAATAAAAGCAATACCAAGTATGATGAAAATGAAAGCTTGGGAGAGTATTTATCAACTCGTGGCTAGGTATTTTAAAGATCCACAATTACGTCAAGTGATGAGCTTTCATCCTTTATTGATTGGTGGTAATCCATTTTCTGTAACCGCTGTTTATGCATTGATTAATTCTTTAGAGCGTAAATGGGGAGTCCATTCCGTCATGGGTGGAACGGGCGAGTTAATTCGTGGTATGGCGAAGCTTTTAGATGGGTTAGGTGTCAAGATTCGTTATGAGAGTGAAGTAACAAAAATTAATATCCAAGAAAATAAAGTAAACGGTGTAACCCTTGCTAATGGTCAAACACTCTATGCTGATCATGTTGTATCCAATGCAGATTCAGCATGGACATATCGATATTTAGTAGAGGAAAAATATCGGAAGCATTGGACCAATCAAAAGATTGAAAATGGCCGCTATTCTATGAGTTTATTTGTTTGGTATTTTGGTGTGAAACGTCAATATCCTGATGTGCCACATCATATGATGTTATTAGGCGATCGTTATGAAGCACTTTTAACAGATATTTTTAAAAAACATCATTTAGCCAAAGATTTTAGTTTGTATTTGCACCGACCAACAGCAACGGATCCTTCATTAGCTCCAGAAGGACATGACACATTTTATGTTTTATCACCAGTGCCTCATCTCGGAGCTGGGGTGAACTGGGCAGAGCAAATGGAGCCTTATAGACAATCCATACAAGAGTATTTAGAGCAGTCAGTATTGCCGGAGTTGGGAGAGCATATTACAGAATCATTTTGTATGACTCCACAAGATTTTAAAGATCGTCTTTTGTCGTATAAGGGAGCTGCTTTTGGATTAGAGCCATTATTACTTCAGAGCGCTTGGTTTAGGCCACACAATATTAGCGAAGATGTTCAGGGTTTGTATATGGTAGGTGCTAGTACCCACCCAGGAGCTGGTATTCCAGGAGTTTTATCATCAGCAAAGGCATTGGAGAGTGTCATGCCTACAGTGAATATAAGGAGTAAATATGCCCTCTAAATTATTTTTAAATCCTATGCTGTTTCTACATAAAAGTTCTTTAATGGAGCAAAGCTCTGCTAGTAATCGCACGGACACGATACAGTGTGAAGATCTTATGCGTGGTGGTTCAAAATCATTTTTTGCTGCCTCACGTGTTTTACCCAAACGTGTTCGTAATCCAGCCATTGCGCTCTATGCATTTTGTCGCTTAATGGATGATATTGTGGATGAGGGTGGTGGTGATATTGGCATTATTAAAACCTTACAGCAACGGCTTGATTTAATTTATGAAGGCAATCCCGTTGACGTCCCGGCAGACCGAGCTCTGGCCAAAGTAGTTGTCCAGTATAAAATTCCTAAAACCTTATTAGAGGCTCTATTGGAGGGTTTTGAATGGGATAAACTTGGGCGTCGTTATAACTCTATTGAAGATTTATATGACTATGCTGCGCGAGTCGCTGGAACAGTGGGCGCCATGATGGCTTTGATTATGGGTACAAGACAGCAAGTACCTTTGGCTAGAGCCTGTGAATTAGGCCTGGCAATGCAACTCACGAATATTGCTAGGGATGTTGGCGAAGACGCACGAAATGGTCGATTATATTTACCCCTCAATTGGATGCGAGAAGAAGGGATTGATCCAGACGTATGGTTACAAGATCCTATATTTACTCCTCAAATTGCAAGAGTCGTTGATCGGGTTTTGCAAACAGCCGACATGTTATATAAGCGATCGCAGAGTGGAATTGCTCAATTGCCCAGAGATTGTCGAGCTGCCATTTATGGTGCTCGGTTAGTCTATGCCCAAATTGGTCGTCAAATAAAAAAACAAGATTTAGATTCTGTATCACAACGTGCAATAGTTTCAAGTACCAAGAAAAAGCTATTAATGTTAAAGGCCTTATCTGCCACGATTCATGTTGGTCGAGGTAAGACGAATTTAGAGCCAATTGAAGCTATTCAATATTTAGTCAATGCAGTGCCCTATGAAGATCCTTACGCACACTATGCTGGCAGTTTTGAACAACGCATGGTATGGGTGATAAAAACTCTAGAAAAAGCTGAGAGACATCGCATAGATCGTATGCAAGCCTCTTATGCAACTAAGTAACTCTAGGCATTCTCCAAGGGAGCATCATTTGAACTGCGGTAGATGAAAAGCGAGGGACGTTGAGAGTCTCATGCATACACATGAGATTATTTTCGCCCAACCAATCTCCCTGGAGGATTGAACGGCTGTAGAAGGGGGTATCTTCCAAGTCTTGAATTACTTTTGGAGTGGGACTATCAGAGCGCAAGTGCCTTTTAATCTTCCATAAGGTTGGTGGTAAAGAAAAGCGCTTACCGATTTCAAAATTCTCCACTGTGCCATCATGCTTGAACTTCAGAGCTAGTAAATTTTCAGCACCATTTTTCTCTCGGACATCATAGACAACGGCCGTACTTTGATCTTTCAATAAAGCACGTGCCCAGTCCCATTCTTGGAAAGGGCGGTTAATCGGCTCATCGCCTTCATTTGAGTCTAAATAAGCATGACCAGACCAATGAATCTGGGGTTCGGAAAAGGCTACTTCAACACGAGAAGTTGGCGCTAAAGGACCCCAACGATGTTTTCCTAGTTGGTCTAAGGGGACTGAGTAATTAAATAATTGCTCTGGATGAACGGTTACCTTACCAATCACCTTTTGCCCAAAGGGCACTGCGCGTTCAGTGATATCGATGACGAGTGAGGTGCCATTCCAATGTAATTGGCTAGGACCAATTTGAAAATGAGTTGCATCACGATGCACTAGGCGTTTACCACGTTCAGTCATTGTCCAGCGTTTTTTATTCGGACTATAAATAGCAACATTTAGGCAGCAGTAATGATTAGGGTCAGCAAATTGCTTACGATTTGCCCATAAATAATAGGGTGAAAATACACTTCCAACAAAAGCAATGATAGTAATACCATGCTGACCATCATCGCTGATACCATCGACATACCACCATAAGTACCCACCATTTGGGACTAGCTGGTCAAAGGCAGGCGATCCATCAGGGTTGCGGCCGCCAATCTTCCTGATAGCGCTGCCATTGGCACTCCCGGTCCCGGATGCACGCTCCCCCCCGCCAGGAAAAGATTCTTGATGTTGGATATTGAGCTGGGCCGTTGAAATGAGCTCATCCAACCGTGAGTTGCCATGCCGTACAGGGCTCCACCCGTTGCCGGAAATAGTTGATGAAAATCTTGAGGTGTCGTACGCACCATCTGCCATGTGCTTGGGTTGATTTGAAAACCACTCTTGCCAAGTAGTTGAAAGACGTGTTGTTGACATAACTCGATCTCCTTTGAAGATTGCGGTTGGTGGCCATTGGCAGGTGCATTGACGAGTAGCAAATGTTTTTCTGTTGCTGCCACAATTTGTTCTGTGTGGGTTCTACTTTGTGCGCAAAGGTAAACCGTTGGTTGAGTCGGAAGGTGGTTATGGTCAAAAATATCAGAAAATTCAGATGCGTAATTTTGATCAAAAAAAACATTATGATGACTTAGATCGAATTGATTACTAGGTACTTCAACTGACCAAGTGATTGCAGATAGTGATGGGACGGTAGGCATGGGGGGTGTTGCTGACTGTGCTGCACTTCCCAATAAACCAGATCTTAGGGCAGCAATATCACCATTAAAGATGACCGCGTCTGCAGACATGCTTTCGCCAGTAGACAGTTCAACTTGGGAGATCGTATTGCCAGATAAGATCAGTTGTTTGACTTGGGTATTGCAAAGAATAGAAGCACCCCTAGACTTGGCTAAAGCGGCAATCGTAAGTGGTAATTGCGTCATACCATTTTGAATAGACCATACGCCAGCCATTTCGACGTGAGCAATTAACATCAGCGTGGCGGGTGCTAAATACGGGGAGGAACCACAATAGGTGGCATATCTACCAAAAAGTTGTTGAAGCCTAGGGTCAGGAAAAAATTTCTCAAGCGATTTCCAAAGACTTTTAAAAGGGCCAATACCCATTAAGGTTTTTGTACCTGATAGACCTAATTGGCTCATCATGCTTGGCATTGTTGGGCGAGTTGCACGGATGTATGGAGTTTCCAAAGATTCGTATACTTTTTTGCTCACACGACAAAATTCTAAAAATAAATCGGCTTGTTTTTTCCCAGAAAAATCCTCAATCGCTTTTGCACTCAAGTGTTGATCTGCAAAAAGATCAAGTTGATCTTTACCCCAAAAATGCCTCGCTAATACAGGTAGGGGATTTGTGGCTATATATTGGCTAAAATTTTCATCACATTCTTGAAAGAGCTCCTCAAAAACCCAGCGCATAGTAAAAACAGTTGGACCTGAATCAATTGCAGAAGAGCCTGCGGAAACTGTCCTGATTTTTCCTCCAACCTGATTTTCTTTTTCTAGGAGGGTAACGTCATATCCTTGGTGAGCGAGTTTCAAGCAAGCACATAGTCCAGCGATTCCGCCACCAATAATCACAATCTTTTTTTTAGGCATACGTTTTACCCCGCCACACACCCTGTGGGTTGATTGGAATAAATCTTGTAAACATAGATTCCGAAAAGAACTGCCCTTGGTAAGCTGTTTGAATTGCTTCGAGATGCGCGCCACTACGCGCATACTGATCCATTGCCCCTGCCGATTCCCACATCGTAAAAGTTGCTTGTCGAAGATAAGGTGCTTCACCTAAACCAGCCGCTAAAAGACAACCCGGAGCTTGCTCAAGAGATGCTTGTGCAGGAGGGGCTTTACTCCAGAATGAAGGAGCCTTAGAAAACTTAATGGATGCACGTGTAATGCCTGCAATAGGACCACTTAAAGGAGCCTCTTTAGTTACTTCAATGGTGTTTTTTGACCAACAGCCCTTTGAAGAATAGGCTTGGAGCATGACTGAAAAATACTCATTTGAGTGATCCTGATAGGCTTTAAGGATTGACGAATTTTCTAAAAACTGTTGCGCTCGCTCTGGGGTGTCAAAGATGCAAAAAAGCCCTTGTTTGCTAAAGCTTGGTTTTAAGTCAAACCCGCCATTTTTACCAGAGCCAAGTACTTTAACAAACTGTAAACCAGGAGTATTTTTAAAAGGATATTTTCCGAGGACTAAACGCGAAATCCCCCAAGGTAAAGAGCTTTTGTAGTAGTTCACTAGACTCAGTACCGCAGTTTGTTGCTTCATAAAATCGAATTAGATATCTTCTGATCCGCTAGGGTCGGTGATACCGAAACGGCGCATTTTGATGTAGAGACTTTGTCTAGAAAGACCTAACATGTCTGAGGCAGACACACGATTATTCATGGTTAATTCTAGGGCAGACAGAATACACATTTTTTCGATCATATCAGTAGTTTCACTGACAATATCCTTCAACGGAACACGACCTACAAGTTCAGTGAGTTTAGTTGCAGTTTGTTTGAGATCGCTAGTTGCTTGGCTACGTTGTGAAAGGCGCTGGCCAATGTGACGGATACTAAATCCAATATAAGATTCGACATCATTCACTACTTTGACGGCTGATACCTCAACTTCCATACCATTTGAATTACCATGTGGAACAATACTAGTAATGTAATGTTTGATGGAGTTTTTATCTTTTAAGTTATTGAGGATGACTCGTAAATCGATACTTGCTCTTCCCAACCAGTTATCAATTGGCTCATCTTGCAAATCAGAGGCTTTATCGACTTGCGTCATTTCCAAAAAGGTCTGATTGCTGGTCATGATTTTGCCCTCTAAATCTGTAATTACGAAGGCATCGGTAGAGAATTGAACAGCATTTAATAAGCGCTCAGAATTAGGATCTATTTTAAAGTCTTCACGAATTTGTGACAGTGGCGTTACGTTAATGAGAAACACTGTTTGATTTTCTTCTCTTAAGAAATTCACAGTTATCTCAGCAAGCGTGCCATTCTTCACTAACTTTACCCCGGCTTTTTTTGGGGTATTTATATTTCTAGAAGCATTGAGTAATTCTTGCAATTGTGTAAAGTCATTCATATCCACAAATTCAGATATCGACCGGCCAAGCATACGACGACCTTTATCAGCCATCAGTGTTTGTGCAATAGAATTTACTTCAGTGATTTTGAAGGTACTACCATCAATAATGACGTGCGCATTAATACTCAAATCAAATAGTTGACGGTAGCGTGCTTCAGCAAAGCGTAAACGTAAATAATCTGTTTCGATAGCCTGTTGAGCTTCCACTAAGCGCTGTTGAAGATTAGCTAAATTTCGAATGTCACGACAAATACCTAGGATTTTATTATCTTTAGTCAGGTGTAATGCTGATGCCATTAAAGGGAGATCAGGATTATTCGGTACACAAATATTAATTTGACGCCATTTTTGTGTATTTTCAGGATTGACAGGGGACAGCAGGGACTCAATTTTTTTCCGACTTTCGGGGGTTGAGCTTTCTACCCAAGTTTTACCAATCAATACTTTTAAATGACTAAATCCGGGAGTTTGGGTATTTAGCACATCTTCAATAACCCCGTTTTGATCCATGATGAATACAGTGTCAGCCACATGGCTGACTAAATCAGCGGCCATGACTGAATCTATATTGTCAATTGAATTTGACGTGTTATTGAATTGGGTGTTCAATTGGAAGCCCATCTGTAAATTTGATTAAACATTGATTGTAGTATTCTTTTTACAGGGACTTTCAATTAATTTATTCCTTGGTTCTTTTTTTGTCCAACGATAATTTCTGCCTGTCGAATAGCATCATTGGCATCACAGGATTTAATCTCCGCTTGAATATCATCAAAAAGCTCAGGATCAGTTGAATAAAGCGGTCCGCCAACCATAAAGGCGACATTAGGATTCATTGACCTTGATCTTAAGGATGTAATAAGTTGGTTAACTCCAACGAGTTGTTCACTATATCCAACGGATATACCGATGACATCAAACCACTGAGAAAATATTAAATTATTAATTTGTTCAGGAGATAAATTAGGCTCACCCCAAACTCTCCATCCAGCTTTTCTGAAAAATTCCGCCACAATAAATAGCCCTAAAGTATGTTGGGACTTTGGTGCAGGAATTAATAATGCATTCAGATTTTCAATAGGCATACTATGCTTTTTTTGAAAATCCTTTGTTAGATCATAAAGTATATGCTGTAAGCGCCACAAGCCAATAGTGACATCAGTAAAGCTGCAAATATCTTCCTCCCAAAGTACACCAAGTTTTCTGGCGGTCATGGGGATTAAATCAAGATAAATCGATTCGATAGAGACTTGTTTGTTCGTGAGTTTGTTGATGAATTCTAGGCAAGTCTCTTGAGTGCCATTAATACATAAGCTAACTAAGAGATCAACTTCTTGAGCGTGAATTTTTCTCTGTCCTGATGTCGCCAGATCCTCTATAAGAGTATTGGCTTGATGACTCACTAAAAGTCTAGGAATAATTTCTTTATCTAGCATTTGAATCAAGATATTGACGGAATCTTGTGATGAAGAATCATTTTTGCCATCAACTTCGCGGCAGTTTTCTTCTTGAGTAATGCGAAAGCTAGAGTTATGTCTCATTAACTTCTCCAGATGGACAGTGTTTATTGGTGCTGAAACCATAACCATACTCCGCTCTGTAGTAATAAAAATTGGGGAAAATACCGTAAAGTTCAATTTACGCTCATTTATGCAATGTGTCTAATATTATTTACACAAACTAGGGAAAGCCCTATATTGTGTAAATTATTTTAAGCGTAAACTTTAGTTGACAGTTGCATTAAATAATACCATTAGGCCCATAAGATGAATGAGAAGAGCAAACTTCTTTATACACCAGAACAGCGTATCAAGCGAGACAATACTATTTGGACACTGGTCCAAGGTGTATTAGCACCTTTACAGTTTTTAGTGTTTTTAGTCAGTATTACTCTAGTTATTCGATTTCTAATGACTGGAAAAGATTATGAAATTGCAAACTATTCCATTCTATTAAAAACATTTGTACTACTTCTCATTATGGTTACGGGGTGTATTTGGGAAAAAGTGGTATTTGATAAATATTTATTTGCCCAGGCGTTCTTCTGGGAAGACGTCTTTAGTATGCTCGTGATCTTCTTACATTTATCGTATGTGTATTGTGTATTTACTCAAGCGCTCAGCCTGGAAGGGTTGATGATTTTAGCTCTGTGTGCCTACGCTGCATACTTTATTAATGCGGCTCAGTTCATTTGGAAACTACGTGTCGCACGTAAAGAATATGAAGTATTACAAAAAAGATCGACTCATCAATCACCTGAAGTTTTTAATCAAGGTTTCGCATCATGAATGCAGTGATTCCAATCCAACAATTACAGGCAGTTGGTTGTGGTACTCCTCCAGAAGTTATTCGTGAGCGGGGTCAACGTGAAGTGTTTTGTGGTTTAACAGGAATCATTTGGATGCATCGTAAGATTCAAGATGCATTTTTCTTAGTGGTAGGCTCAAGAACGTGTGCGCACTTAATTCAGTCCGCGGCTGGCGTCATGATTTTTGCTGAACCACGTTTTGCCACTGCCATCATTGATGAACGTGATTTAGCCGGACTTGCAGATGCTAATGCCGAGCTCGATAAAGTTGTTAACAGATTACTCGCAAGAAGACCTGATATCAAATTGCTTTTTTTAGTTGGATCATGCCCTTCCGAAGTCATTAAATTAGATTTACACCGTGCTGCTGGTCGTTTAGATAAGCAGTTTGGGCCAAATGTTCGGATTCTGAATTACTCAGGTAGTGGTATTGAGACAACCTTTACCCAAGGTGAAGATGCTTGTTTAAATGCACTTGTGCCGCAGTTACCACTGACCCAAGAAAAATCTATGATGGTAGTAGGTTGCTTGCCAGATATCGTAGAAGATCAGTTTTCACGACTCTTTAAAGAGATGGGAATACATGATGTGAGTTTCTTTCCCCCGCGAAATTCAAGAACATTACCTGTGATTGGGCCCAATACCCAATTTATTCTAGCGCAACCTTTTTTGGGTGATACCGTAAAGTCATTAGAGTCCCGTGGTGCAAAAATGCTCTCTGCACCTTTCCCATTTGGTATTGAAGGAACTACCGCATGGTTATCGACAATTGCTACAGCGATGGGAGTTGCTCAAGACCTATTTGAAAAAGTGGTTGCGCCGAAAAAAGCGCGTGCTGAAATGGCATTAGCCCCATTAAAAGAAACATTACAGAACAAAAAGATATTCTTTTTCCCAGATTCGCAATTAGAAATACCTCTCGCAAGATTTTTAAATCGTGAGTTAGGTATGCAGCTTACTGAAGTAGGAACACCGTATTTACATAAGCAGATTTTAGAAAAAGAATTAGAGTTGATGCCTAAAGATGTGCAGTTATCAGAAGGCCAGGATGTAGAAAAGCAATTAGATCGTTTGAAATTGGCAAATCCCGATATGGTCGTATGTGGATTAGGTCTTGCTAATCCACTAGAGTCAGAAGGTTTTACTACCAAATGGGCGATCGAGCTTGTCTTTAGTCCCATTCATGGCTACGACCAGGCTGCCGATTTAGCTGAATTATTTGCAAGACCCTTACGTAGAAAAGCAAAGCTTAAGTTCAATACGGAGGTCTTATGCAATTAACTTTGTGGACCTATGAAGGGCCTCCTCACGTAGGTGCGATGCGTATTGCAACAGCCATGAATGAGTTGCATTATGTACTTCATGCGCCGCAGGGAGACACCTATGCAGATCTTTTATTTACGATGATCGAGCGTTTGCCAAAAAGACCGCCAGTCACCTATACAACATTCCAAGCGCGTGACCTTGGTGGCGATACCGCAAACTTATTTAAGAATGCCGCGAAAGAATCATATGAGCGTTTTAAACCGCAAGCGATGATTGTGGGCGCCTCTTGTACTGCTGAATTAATTCAAGATGATCCAGCTGGTTTATCAAAAGCACTTAATTTACCAATACCAGTCATTCCCTTGGAGCTACCTTCTTATCAGAAGAAAGAAAACTGGGGAGCCTCTGAAACTTTTTATCAAATTGTGCGTCATTTGACTGTGCAAGCTACAAAGACCTCTGCTGCTGACCATATTAGTCAACGACAAGAAAAATTAACTGCAGGTAAAAAACCAAGTTGCAATATTTTAGGGGCAACTGCGCTGGGTTTTAGACATCGGGACGACGTGAAGGAAGTTACCAAGATGTTAACGATGTTAGGTGTTGAAATTAATGTAGTGGCACCACAAAGTGCTAGTCCAGCAGATATTACTAGAATTCCGCAAGCGGACTTTAATGTGGTTTTATATCCTGAAATTGCCCAAACAACCGCCTCATGGTTATCTAGAATGTATGGCCAACCATTTACAAAAGTAGTCCCGATTGGTGTCAACGCCAGTATTGATTTTATGAGGGAAGTTGCGGCATTAGCCGGGATCTCAGAAGAGAAAGTTCTGAAAGAAATTCGTTCTAACTCTTCATGGTATGCACGTTCTGTTGATTCTACTTACTTAACAGGTAAGCGGGTCTTTATTTTTGGTGATGCCACACATGTGATTGCCGCTGCCAGAATTTCTCGCGATGAGATGGGATTCCAAGTAGTTGGTATGGGTACTTATTCGCGAGAGTTTGCGAAAGATGTTAGAGAAGCCGCCAAGTCATACGGCCTTGAAGCACTCATTACCGATGATTATTTAGAAGTTGAAGAGAAGGTTGCGGAGCTCTCCCCGGAGTTAGTCCTTGGTACGCAAATGGAGCGTCATATTGCCAAACGTTTAGGTGTACCTTGCGCCGTCATATCTGCACCAGTACATGTCCAAGATTTTCCAGCGCGTTATGCCCCACAAATGGGTTTTGAAGGTGCTAACGTGATTTTTGATACGTGGATTCATCCACTCATGATGGGCTTAGAAGAGCACCTCATCATGATGTTTAGAGAAGATTTTGAATTTAATAGTAATGTCCCGGCCTCACATTTAGGGCATGTAGGAGGTACGCAAACGACCACTAATCGTGCGCCAGAGTCTCCTGCTTATTTTGAAACAGAAGTACCAGTGATACATCAAGAGCAGCATGACCAACAAGAAAAGCTCACACCGCTTGAACAACCCACAGCACAACAAATATCTGTTGATGGACCTGCAGCATGGTCCGCAGATGCCCTAAAAGAATTAGGGAAGATTCCATTCTTTGTTCGTGGCAAGGCGCGGCGTAATACAGAGAAGTATGCAAGTGAGCAAGGTATGCAGCAAATCACTTTGGAGACGCTTTACGATGCAAAAGCATATTACAGTCGTTAATAAAACGCCTCTGAAATTTGTACTTGTGACGATGGATACCCATCTGATGAGTGCAAGTGAGAAGGCAAATTACGCACTGAAACGTGAGTTGCCAAATTTAGAATTTAAGATTCATGCCGCAGCAGGGTGGGAAAGTTCGCCTGAGAAGCTTGCCGAGTGTAAAAAAGATATTGCTGAAGCAGATATCGTAGTAACTACGATGTTATTTTTGGAAGATCACTTTAATCCAATCTTAGCTGATTTAAAAGCGCGTCGCGATCATTGCGATGCAATGGTGTGTGCCATGTCGGCAGCAGAAGTTGTGCCACTCACTAAGATGGGTGATTTCGATATGAGTAAGCCTGCTAGTGGGCCACTTGCGTTACTCAAAAAAATGCGTGGTTCGAAAGAGAAAAAAACGACTGGTGGGGCAGCGCAAATGAAAATGTTGCGTCGCCTACCGAAGATTCTCAAATATATTCCAGGAACTGCTCAAGATGTAAGGGCGTACTTTTTAACCTTGCAATATTGGTTAGGTGGTTCTGAAGAGAATATGTACCATATGGTTCGTTTCCTGATTCATAAATATGCTAAAGGCCCGCGAGCAACATTAAAAGATTCCAAGAGCAAAATTGTTGAGCCAGTGATGTACCCCGAATTAGGAGTGTATCACCCAAGAATGAAGGGGCGTATTAGCGAAGAGTTGAGTCTTGTTCCAAAATTAGTACCTGACGCTAAAGCGAAAGGCAAGATTGGTATCTTACTTTTACGCTCCTACGTATTAGCTGGCAATACCCAACACTATGATGCGGTTTTTGCTGCGCTTGAATCACGTGGCTATCAGGTAGTTCCCATTTTTGCGGCGAGCTTAGATGCTAGACCTGCAATTGATCAATTCTTTATTAAAAATGGTAAATCTACGGTTGATGCCATGATTTCCTTAACTGGATTCTCACTCGTTGGTGGACCTGCATATAACGACTCGAAGGCTGCTGAAGAGATTTTAGGAAAACTAGATATCCCTTATATTGCAGCGCATCCAGTTGAGTTTCAAAACTTGTCTGATTGGGGAAGTTCAGAGCGTGGACTATTACCAGTTGAGAGCACACTCATGGTTGCGATTCCAGAGCTAGATGGCGCAACAAATCCAATGGTTTATGGCGGTCGCTCAGGCGCCCCTGGTACATCTTGTACCGGATGCCATCGTAATTGCACATTTACAGAAGTCAATAACGTGAACGATATGTTTACCTGTGTTGAGCGTGTTGATATGCTTGCGGCAAGAATGGATAAATTGATTAGTCTTAAAAAATCCACGCACCATGATCGTAAAGTTGCTATTGTCATTTTTAATTTCCCGCCAAACGCTGGACGAGTAGGAACAGCTGCTTATCTTGGTGTATTTGAGTCTATTTATGAAACTATGGCGCGCATGAAGCATGATGGTTATCAAGTTGATATGCCCGCTAATGTTGACGAGTTAAGAGATTCAATCTTGCATGGTAACGCGCAAGATTACAACACGGATGCTAACGTACATTTCAAGATTGCAGCGAATGATCACATTCGTCGTGAAACTTGGTTAAAAGATATTGAAAAGCAGTGGGGACCAGCACCTGGTAAGCAATTGAGTGATGGATCTAATATTTTTGTTTTAGGTAAACAATTTGGCAATATTTTAATAGCCGTACAGCCAGGCTTTGGATATGAAGGTGATCCAATGCGTTTGCTCTATGAAAAAGGTTTTACCCCAACACATGCATTCTCGGCATTCTATCGCTATCTACGTGAAGATTTTGGAGCGCACGCAGCACTTCATTTTGGAACGCATGGCGCTTTAGAGTTTATGCCAGGCAAACAAACTGGATTATCAGGTAAGTGCTGGCCAGATCGCTTGATTAAAGACCTTCCGAACGTTTACTTATACGCATCGAATAACCCATCTGAGGGAGCTATTGCAAAAAGACGTTCTGGTGCAACTTTAATTAGTTATTTAACACCGCCGATTGCTCAAGCTGGATTATATAAAGGTTTAGCGGACTTAAAGGCATCTGTCGAACGATATCGTTTATTACCAGTAGATGATCACGACGCGGCGAATGTAAATGAAAGAGTGCAACTCAGTGAATTAATTCTTAGCCAAGCCACAACGATTGAAGTGATTCCAAGCAATACCTCTTGGGCTGACTTAAATCAAAAACAGATTAGTACAGAGATCGTGAGATTAAGTGAAGAGTTATTGGAATATGAATATGCATTAATTCCGGAAGGATTGCATGTCATCGGCAAGAAAAAAGAATTAAGTGCAAGTCTAGAGATGTTAAAGAGTATGGCGAGGTTTAGTGTCGAAGTCACACTCGACGATAAAGTATTTATGGACATTGCCAAGGGTGCCTTGCCCCAAGAAATTATCCTAGCTCATCAACTTGGTCGGATTGAAAACATCCAAAAGATTATTACAGACTTACAAACTGCCTATGAGCTGATGCAAATGGATAGTGAGCTAGATGGGGTTATGAATGCCTTAGATGGCAAATATATTCCGCCGGCACCAGGAGGAGACGTATTACACAATTTAGATGTGTTGCCAACTGGTCGTAACTTGCATGGTTTTGATCCTTTCCGTATTCCAAGTCAATATGCAGTTAGAGACGGCGCTCAACAGGCGCAACGTATTTTAGATCGTTATATGGCAGATGGAAATGAACTCCCAGAGTCCATCGCGCTCGTGTTGTGGGGAACAGATAACTTAAAAACTGAAGGTGCTCCCATTGGACAAGTCCTAGCGTTAATGGGCGCTGAGCCACGGTTTGATAGTTACGGACGTTTAGTTGGCGCCACGCTCATTCCATTAGAAAAATTGGGTCGTCCGCGCATTGATGTAGTTGTATCAATTTCTGGAATCTTCAGAGACTTAATGCCACTGCAAATTAAGTTACTAGCCCAAGCAGCGCTGATGGCTGCAAATGCTGAAGAACCTAGTGAGCAAAACTTTGTGCGTAAACATGCACTAGATTACATGGCTCGGATGGGCTGTGATATGGAAACAGCTGCTTTACGAGTTTTTGGTAATGCCGATGGTACATATGGATCAAACGTTAACTTACTTGTTGATAACAGCAAGTGGGATGATCCGGCAGAGTTATCGAATACGTATAAGAAGCGTAAAGGCTTTGCATATGGTGTGAGTGGTAAGCCACAATTACAAAAAGCTGAGTTACTTGACGGGATATTTGCTGATGTATCACTTACCTATCAAAACTTAGATTCTGTTGAACTAGGCGTCACTACAATTGATACATACTTTGATACCTTGGGTGGTATCAGCCAAGCTGTGAAGCAAGCCAAAGGTGGTGTTGCGACACCGGTTTATATTGGCGACCAAACTTCTGGCAAGGGAACCGTACGTTCTTTAGATGAGCAAGTTAATTTAGAAACTAGAACACGCATGCTTAACCCTAAGTGGTATGAAGGTATGTTAAAGCATGGTTTTGAAGGTGTTCGTCAAATTGAGACGCACCTCACTAATACCTTTGGCTGGTCAGCAACAACAGGTCAAGTTCAGCCATGGGTATATCAACAAATTACAGAGACATTTGTTCTCGATGATCAGATGCGTGAGCGCTTAGCAGAGTTAAATCCAAGCGCAACCGCAAAAGTAGCCAATCGTTTGCTTGAAGCAAGTGAGAGGCAGTATTGGAAGCCATCCGCACAGGATCTTGCGAAGTTGCGTCAATTTGCTGAAGAGTTAGAAGATCGACTTGAAGGCGTTTACCAAGGAGTAGCTATTTCATGAACACAGTCTCAGTACCAATGTCAGTATTAAAAACTGCAAAACCACCAGATGGAGACGGAAGTGTTCAAGTTCATCTTGATCCGAATGTCAAAATTGGAAATGCTAAAGTTTTTGCGATTTATGGCAAAGGCGGTATTGGAAAAAGCACGACATCTTCAAATTTGTCAGCCGCATTTTCCAAATTAGGCAAGCGTGTATTACAAATTGGTTGTGATCCAAAGCATGACTCGACATTTACCTTGACAGGTAAGTTAGTGCCAACGGTCATTGATATTTTAGAGACAGTTGATTTTCATGCAGAAGAGCTCAAGATTGAGGATTTCGTTTATGAGGGTTATGGCGGGGTGATGTGTGTTGAAGCAGGCGGTCCTCCAGCGGGAACCGGATGTGGCGGATATGTGGTGGGACAGACAGTCAAACTCCTCAAAGAACATCATTTACTCGAAGACACTGACGTCGTTATTTTTGATGTTCTAGGTGATGTGGTGTGTGGTGGATTTGCTGCACCTCTGCAGCATGCTGATAGAGCGCTGATTGTTACAGCTAATGATTTTGACTCTATCTTTGCGATGAACCGCATTGTTCAGGCGATTGCTGCAAAAGCTAAAAATTACGATGTGCGTTTAGGTGGTGTGATTGCCAATCGAAGTGCCGGGACTGATCAAATCGATAAGTTTAATAAAAGAGTTGGTTTAAAGACGATGGCCCATTTTCCTGATTTAGATGCTATTCGTCGTAGTCGCTTAAAGAAATGCACTATTTTTGAAATGGAAGAAACTCCTGAAATCGTAGCAGTTCAAAACGAATATTTACGCTTAGCAGCGTCATTGTTGGAAGATTTGCCTCCGATTGAAGCAGAAAGTTTAAAAGACCGCGAAATTTTTGATTTATTAGGATTTGATTAATGACAACAGTACGATACGAAAAAAAACGTAGTGAGTTAGAAGAGTACTTTGACCGTACTGCAGCGCTAGCTTGGGCGAAATTAACCTCTGATGCCCCAGTCAGTGGTATTCGTGCGACTGTTCGCGCAGGTAGAGATCAAACCCGTGAAATTTTGCTGAGTCGATTACCGCAAGATTTATCGGGAACGCGAATATTAGATGCGGGTTGTGGTACAGGAGCTTTAGCTATTGAGTTAGCCAAGCGTGGCGCGCATGTGATTGCAGTTGATTTGTCAGCCACTTTAACGGATTTAGCAAAAGAAAGAATTGATCCTAGTCTTTCGCATTTAGT
>Ga0114960_10000640_pt1 | contig 29428 bp, 70 predicted proteins | sample C_130625_MF_Meta_FD_92637 | JGI IMG/M metagenome (GOLD analysis project Ga0114960, IMG submission 92637) | Freshwater microbial communities from Lake Croche, Canada to study carbon cycling - C_130625_MF_MetaG | ecosystem: Environmental > Aquatic > Freshwater > Lake | place: Lake Croche, Canada... | reverse complement strand
AGTGAATCAGAGGGAAATGAAGTTCTTTGTGAGTTGTCATAGATAAAATATAACAGATAGGTTTATAATGTCAATAATAATACTACTCCGTCTTCACAATGGGAAAATTCTTTAAAACCTCTGTGGTTGTTGTTACAACATGTTCCACTACTCTATACTCAGTAAGACCAGTTTTTGATGTTTCTAGTTCCGCCTTGATCAACGACCGAATCTTATAGCAAGCCTCTGTATAAGATTTATACTGTTGTTTAGCAGCATTGCTAGGATACCAAACTTCAGGCTCCCACATAGTGGTGTATTGGATTTCGTAGTAACTTTTTGAGGTTTTGGATAGTTCGTAGTTCATATAAGTAGTATGCCTTACTATTGCCATTCTGTCAATATCTTTATACAAAACCTATTGCTAATTACTATTCATGTTTCCTAGTAATCGCATTACTTATTTTGGGCCATACTTTATACGGAGTGTATGATGCACTGATGCCAGTAGATAATGTTTCTACCATCTGCATAATTTTAGTGTTTTTTAACATCTCAAGCTCTTCTTTTGTTAAACCTAATTTATTTATAAAACTATTAGTATTCATCATTTACGGGGCAATTACCCACCTGCCGTCTGCATACATCTTCCCTACAAACTGATATAATGCGGTAGCTACTATAGGATCGTAGTCCACAAATCCTTTTACTGCATCGTAATTGAATGCTACGGTATATTCTCTCCCATCGGACTGTACACATACAACATATCCGGTTAATGTACTATTAATTGTATCTACTGTTACTGTACTAAACGTACTAGTTGAAGTTGAAATGTCTTTAAGTTTTATCAACATATTATGTATATTTAGTTATATTTTATAATACATCAATATTATTAACTTATATTAATTTCAGAATAACATTTTTTATATAATAACGAACTTCGGATTCTACTATTCTAATAAATGTTTTGGGTACGAAAAATTCTACCAACTGTCCATTATCATCTTCTTTGAAGAACTTAACTTTTATGATATTTCCAGTCTTTTCATCATAGATAGCATCATACAATATATTCATATGCATTATAGGGAAACGGGCTATATGCATAATAATTAATAATTATAGAAACATTTCGTTTAGAAACTTTTCCCATTTCTCATGGTGTTCAGCAATATCTTCGTAGCCATTCTTGTCGAACAGCATCTTGGATGCCTTTCGGTAAAAGTCTGACTTGGGAGCACCATGATATTTGCTACGATGATCCATAGCAAGACTAAAGAATGATAATGCTACTAATGTCTTTTCTGCTAGTAGGAATCCGTGGTCGTCCATTATATATGGAAGTGGATTCTCATACTTTAATCCTTTGGATACTATAATTGCTACTTGTAAACATTCTTCTTTGCTTTCTGCAAAGTTTGCTGTCATACATAATAGACTCAATATATCCAAAGGACTTGAGGTCAATATCAAATCACTTTTGTCGAGAATTTTAGAAGCAAATGCTAGATATAGTTTATCTCTAGAATCCGGATCGTCCTTATACAGGCTTATAATTAATTCCCTAGACTTTTCATCGTATAGTTGTTCAATAAGACTCACCTAAGTATTTAACTAAATCTATTTAAACTCCAACAGATTCTGTCCGAACCATATTTTTTGCATGACAGAAATTGTCAGAACTGTCAAAATACTGCCAGCAATTCTCAGCAGGGAAGTAAACATAAATGTATTCTGCCCATACATTGGTCGCCTGATGTTTAATCTTCTCGAAAGAAACATTTTTAATTACATGCAATGCTTCTCCCCGTTTAGTGTAGAATTCACATTCATCTACTTCTGCTTTCAGGAATGACATATCCCCTTTCGACAAGAGATCTACCACCTTTTCTTCTGATAGGTAATGTTCACCAAGAACCGTTCCTACTCCACCTTCGTTAGGATATCCATCGAAGTGGCAGTATGAACAGTCATACACATTAATATCTTTTTCGATTGCGATTAGGGATCGTGTTGACATATTTTTATTCTTCTGTTGTTTCTGGAAATGCTTGTTGGAACTTCAAGAACAGTCTATCAAACTGATCTTCATCTGTCAAGAAATTCCCCAACAATCCATCCCTAGTAATCGTATCTAGGTTGCTGATGATATGTTGATACGCAGCAATCCAGCCCTTTTTGAAATCTTCTGTGAGTGCTTGCTGTTCCTTCGATTTCTCGAAATCTTTAACAATATTATCCCTGATGGTTTCACAAGCTACTAAGCTTCCTTGCGCGAAGTGTTCCTTCAGAAATGAATACATTTCAGGATCAATGTTAAATTCGTTATTTTTTTGTGTCATATTTTTAAGTTATCCGTTATATACTCTACTATGTTCTAGATTCAATGTCAATCCAAAAGTATACGTAGTCCATGAAAGTATTTGAGTTTCTGCTTTTCAGTAGGATCGTCCATCAAATTGCAAATCATATCTGCAATCTTTACCTTTCGTGCCAAATCATTATCTGCTACCTTTTGAAGATAATTGTCATATTCCTGACAGTCATCAGTACGAGTAAGCACTTCGACTGCATTTACAATTACATCTGGTATTCCTTGTTCTAGTAGATCTTTTACTGTAAAATTAGAATCCTCTAAAACATCGTGCAACCATGCAACAGTTTCCAACTTCTTGGAGAAATAATCAGAACTACCCATATGACTTACAAATTCTGCAACTTTTGTAGGATGTTCGATGTATGGTGTAACTCCATCTCTGCGAAATTGTCCCTTGTGTGCAAGATGCGCAAGGTTTTTTGCTGTTTCTACTAAATTATATTCTGGTTTCATATTATCGTATTTTTTCGATAGATACTTTAATGACTCCACATTTAAGTATTCCTAGTTGTTTTGCTGCCGTCTTATTAAGATCTACTATTCTACCCTCTATGTATGGGCCTCTGTCTTCCACTACTGCTACTATTGATTTTTTAGTATTAGTATCTGTAACTTTGACTAGGCTTCCTATAGGAAGAGTTCTATGAGCTAAAGCAGGTCTATCATTTTTCAATCGCTTGCCTGTACTGGATATACTATTTTCTGTACCGTACCAAGATGCTAGACCTTTCTGTGGTGCAATAGCTGTTGCATTGGTATCAGTTAATAATAGAAGTACGGTTGCTAATGTTTTCATGGGGCTATGATGCCATGAAAATCTCCTATTGTCAACTATTAGTAGGAGTATTCTTTGGTGTAGGAACCAACAAAGTCTTCAGCGTTTCGACTACTTCGTCGTAGTGTAGCCACTCACCTTCTTTGTCTTCGACATGCAATACATTACCAGAAAACCCAGCTTCCATATGATATCTCATAAACTTTTCCATTAGTTCTTCCACCGAAGTAATTTTTTTCATGTATATATTATCGCATATATACCCTAACTTGTCAATATTTTAGTAGTATATTAAGGTAAATACATTTATGTCCAATAATGATTCTGAATTAATATGGGAAGCTTATGCTAAAAGTCTAGAAGAGGGATGGGGCAAAAACCTTGCGATGCTTGGAATGGGTGCCCTTGCTGCTCATGGAGCATTAAAAAATAACTCTCATAAGAATCCCGAAGCTCCCTCTAAACCAACACAATCTCATACTCAAACTAGTCTTAACACTCCTAGTATGAAATCTCATATGAATGATATGAACTACATGAAAGCAGTTGGCAAAACTATAAAACAATCTAAATGGACTGAGAAATATTATGTACCTGTAAGTAATAGCGGAGAACCTCTATTAGATCTTAACAGTTTAAATAAATTAAGAAAACAATTTAATAAATCTCAAATTTCTCAGCAACAATACCGAGCAGCATCTAATCAATAAATATTACTATGACTCATAAAGATCAGGACTTATTAGCAGAAGCATACATGAACGAGGTTTTTGGTTTCGGAAAAAAACCTGATTTGATAGACATCAAATCTCATTTAGATCCAGAAGCTTTTGCAATAGTAACTAATGTATTCCATACGAATCCTAAGATTCGTGCTTATGTTCAAAATTGTAATCTAGGAGCATGTCTTATTGATAAATCTAAAATATCTAAAATATGTGACATGCTAAAAGCTCAATACGATTCAACAGACGATAGTAGTCCAGAGCTGGACAATATCATCGATACGCACGATGCTCTTATGCAGGTTATAACTCCTACTCCTAATTACAACAGCCGACCTACTTCTAAAGAACCTTGGGGCTATAAGCCCGTTAATAATTAATTACCTTCTGGTTCTTTACAGAAGGTACAGGTTCTCACAGTTTCCCCTTGATGCTCCGAGTATACTCCAGTATTGCACTTACGACAATGCGTAACATATACTACCGCACCTTCAGCATTAGTATTATATGCAAAGGCATCGTCCACTTTAGCTAGAGGATTATTACGAGGACATGGTTCGATTACCACGTTTACGCTTACTTCTGTAGTGTATCCTCGAGTACCCAATGTGATTCCACTGATTACTACTTCAGGTAGTTCAACCATTTGTGGAAATTCTTCTTTTGCTGGCCTAATCTTAGGAAGAATAATAGATGCTGCTTGTGCTGCCCCTAATGCTAGGAATGCGATGATTAATGTTTTTTTCATGGTAATTTATTTAGTACTTACTGGAATATAATACACTATAATTAGTATAATGTCAACGTATATGTTAAATTTACTTGGTCACTCCTTTATGTTTAAGAAATTCTGCCCAATCCAGAATTACTTTTCTCTCCAACCTAGCAACTGAATCCCATTCACCAATCTTCTTTAGATAGGTAGTAGCCTCCTCCATAGTGAGAGGTTCTTCTTTTGTTGCTGTTTTTTTTTCTTTGTTGTTCTTCTGTGCAAATGCGAGCATAATTAGTAGGGTTTTTGTTGTGTTAACTTTAACATTAATAGGAAAATCTGTCAATAGATTGCCTGCGCTATCTCAATAAATAGTTTGCATATAATGATGAACAATAATATTTCAAACCACGAAGGGATTCGATATTTACGCTTAAACATGGCCCCTCATTGAATCGTGTTCTTCTTCTTCTTCGATCCATTCCATTTCGTAGTACGCACCAGATTCTCTTGCTGCTTCGTACATTACTGAATACACTGTGCTGTATAGATTAAACAGTGTTTTGTATTCTTTTGTAGTTTTCATCTCTTCGTATTCTTCGAGAGACATTTCGAAATCTTCGAAAATGTCTGTCCAATATTCTTCTGGTAGTTCATGCACGTTCGCTCCTACTGCATCGATGGGTAGTGGTAGCTTCAACTGATCGTGCCATGCAATCAGTTCATCTCCGCTAGGTTCATACTCTTCGCAATTAGCAATGCGTTCATGATCAGAGGTTGTGATGTAAATCTTGATTTGTTCAAGATGATCTAGCGTCTTTTTGAGTTCTTGTTCGTTGATGTTCATAAGTTTGTTATTCAATTCCGAGATCATTATTACACAATTTATGCAGACAGTCAATAGCTTCATTCAAAGATGATGCAAATAATTCGAAATCTTTTCCAGATGGTGAATTATAAACTGCTTCTGCACAACGATCAGCAAGCATCTCTAAATTTGGATGCTCGTACTCTTCGACTGATAGAGGCACTCTAATGGTTTCATTCATAGTGAAACACCAATAGTCACTACCCGTCCATTCTCCAGAGTATTCATCATTCATTAGAATAATAGCTTCAGCACATTCTTGCAATACCTCTTCTCGCTCTTCGTCTTCATCTGTAGGTGTACAGACATTCACATAACGATTGGTGTAAATTTCAATAAATAGTGTATCTGATTTAATCAAATCGATAATTGCAACTTGATCTATTACACATTGTCCTTGGGGATCAAGGTCTGCATCTTTCCCATTCATCCCATGACCTTTTCTCCCGTGACCTACGATAACTTTATCATGCAATAGCGAAATCGCAAGGTCTTGGTTTGTACATTCGTTGTCAGGATTGTCGCCGAGATAGTCGATAGAGGTTTTCATAAGGACAGTATAACACAAAATAGAACTCGTACAAGAAGTTTCTACCTAGCTTCGTAACTACCTTAAATATAGGTAGTTACTATTACATTCCTATTTCCCGACTGATCGATCTCTAGTAATTCTTGGAAATACTTTCCACTGCCACTAGTATCCACATTAGTAATAGATGCATTAGTGGCATTATCTGAAATATTAGTAATCCTTTTAATAGGAGAGTGACCAACTACTTGACGCATATCTGGAATTAATTCTAAATCTCTCCAATCCTGCCATACAATACCTCCCACTGCATGAGTGCCTCCTCTGGTATAACTACTAGCCCATATTGCATTATTATCATCATCAATTTTTAATTTAACGATTGATTGATCGATGATACTTTGTACATTATCTTCAGTAATTCCATCCTTCATAGGATGTTGAAACCAGTACTTGGTGATACCCGCATGAGAAAACCAATGACCATTTTCTACATGAAAATATTTAAGTTTGCCCCAATCCTCTAATGATAATTCTTTATTAATGGCAGTTTTTTTCTGTGTAGAGAAACCACTGCACATGAAAGAATATTGAGGATGGTATATAACATCATGATTACCATATAGATACACCCACTCAGGATGTTCAGTCATAATTGATTTAAGCCAACTTGCCATAGCAGCATTGATCTCTGGAGTATCTCCAAATTGATCGAAATTGTCTCCAATAAAAATTAGCTTATGAGTCTTATCGTATTTACTAATAATGCGATCCACCTTTGCATAATGCGTATGAATATCTGGAATTACTAAAAGTTTTTTTTCGTATTTCATTTTAAGATTATACACCGAAAATATCGAGTGTCAACATATTTAATCTCCCTGATTTCTTTGAGCGTTCCATTCTGCGGTAGACTTTGCTCCTGCTTCTCTTGCTTTTTTTGCTTGTGCTGTTGCCCCAAAGGATTGATTTTTTAATTTACTCATACCCGCAATACCGCTCATTTCGTGAGGAATAGCTTTTGCTTTAATAGCTTTTGCTTTATCTTCCTTCGATACGGCTTTACTCTGTTTACCAGATAGAAATTCTTGTAATGTTTTTCGGGATTGTAATTTATTATTTTCTCCCATGAACTCTATATAAATATTATTATAATCTTCTGGCAATACATCCATCTCTTGTAAGAGTTTGTTTACCAATGATTTGTATTTATTAACTTCCTCCTCGAACTGCCAGAATGATACTACTCCATACCTACCTTTTTCGTCTCTGAGAGAATCCCAAAACCTGCCAGACAACATGAACACCTCTCGTTGAGGTAGATTGTAAAACCTAGCTTTTCTATATTCATCAGGGTTCGCAATGTTTACTCCCCTTACTGATTCTGGGTTGGGATCTTGTATTTCTGATGCATCTAAACTTACTTGTACTTGAGGTATATTAACTATAATCGGCGTTTTCGAACCTTGTGCATCACTAGCTATTTCTTTCATTAATTTAAGAATACAATCAAAATGTGTAATCTTATCTTTATATGTGGACTGTATGACTACTAATTGATGATTATATCTTTGTAAGAAATCTGAAAATAATTTAACTTTCTCTCCACTTTTTAGAGTTACTTCGCAATTAGCATCGAAGAATCCAAATACCTGAGGTTGGCCCACCATAGTATTAATGTTTACGTTTCTCCCTATTTTAGTATCTGTAAATTGAACGGTATCAGGAGTTTCAAATATAAACTTTTGTAGATATTGATTAATTTTATTATCAAAATTGCCCATAATTTTATTTATAGAGATATAACAAAAAATCCCCTTCTAGGATAACTACTTCCTAAAAGGGGACACTGAACTACAACAACACTACTCTACTGAAATTTTATTCAATTCATCAGAGATCTCTTCGTCCGACAAGAAACGATACTTGGTATCTTCTTCTACTGTAAAACCTTCTGCAAGAAACCATTGTAGTTTACGATCAATCATCTGTACTACTAGTCCATTGAAGGATTCTAGGTCGTTCATCACTTCATCTTTGATATGTTTTTGGGGGATATACTTCACTTCATTTTCTGTTAAAACATAATCCCAATCTTTTGGGAAAGCTTTGTGAGATTTAAATTCTTTGTGGATTACTGTTTCCGCCGTGAAATATGCAAGATCTGCTACTGTTTTAAAATTCATAATATTTGTATTTTTCTTTTTCATGGTTTAATTAGCTTCCAAGTTTATTGAATATGCTACTCCTAATAGCAATAGTGTCGAAAATATAATTCCTACCATAATTATAGTTCGTATGTTTTATCTTCTTCTAGATTTTTTGGTTCGATGAAATCATACACTTCTTCCATATAACGAATAACCTCTAGTAGCTTTAATTGTACAACAGGATATATATCTTGTTTATTTAAATCTTGGTACGCACAAACTACATTAGCGTATGCTTTTTTGGTATTTTCGATTTTAGATTCTTTCATAATAGTTTATAAGTTGTAGACTGAACTTATATTACCACTTAACCTCATCAGTTGTCAATACTAAAATTAGTTTAGACTGATCATTATAAATGTTCACCGTAAATTGTTTTTCAGTATTATAGGCAAAATCTACCATTTTAAACATTTCTTCTGGAAGAAGAATGTTGGTGTATCCATCAGCAAACATTCTCCTTAAGATTTCTCTGGAATTTTTCAGAATGCCAAAGATATCTTTGCCAATATCTTTGGTAAGATCCGTTAATAGTACATCATCATTCCTACAATCCCACATCATTTCATTATTATATTGAATGTATGAGTTATATATCTCTGCGATGGTTACTTCAACTTTTACAATGTCGTGTTGTTTTGTCATGGGTTAGTTATAGCAGATTATTTCTTTGAAGTCAAGTGATCAATTTCTTCGTCGTAAAATCTTTTGAGACAGTCTTCTACTCTCTCGTCTGAATCCCCCAGTGTGTAAAAAACCCAGTCTCCATATTCTTTACGATATTCCTTATCAATATATTCGAAGCCCCCATAGTATTGCAGATTCTTGTCTTCTAGTTTGTGAGTAGCAAGCCCGTCTTCACATATGAATAACCTATACCCAGATCGTTTGTCGAGACCAATATCTTCAGGTAGAACCTCGATCATAGCTTCTACCATGCTCTGTACTAGCTTATCTGCATTTGTAATAAAATTTTTAAATGTATTCATAATTATTTTCTTATTTCGCTACTATATTATTAACTAAAATAACTAATGTTGGCAATGAAATTCGTTCAGAATCTACAAATTGCGTTGCTCTATGCATCTGTAATAAAAGTTTACTATCCAAATATTTTTTGATAATGTTTTTCGTTACTAAAAATAATTTCTCATCTAATTTACTTCCACATCTTTCCTCGTAAGTATAACGAAAACTTTTTGTTAAGATCTTACAATGGAATATGTGTAGGTCTTTTTGAGGAGATTCTCGTTTGAAAATAACTATATTCGTTTTTGCGTTCATGTAATTAGTATTGCACACATGAACTGAGAACGCAAGCATTTTCTATCCCATGAATAGTTTCAGCACACATACAATTCCATACAGCCATAACATGGAATATACAAAATACAAACATGAAGGTATAATAGCAAGTGCTATCAATACTGCTACCTTTTTCTTAGTAAAGATCATTTTCGTTTTTTAAAAAATGTGGTGTAAATAATAGCACAACTATAATATAAATTATAATCATCACTATTAAACTCATTAATAGTGAACCATCTATTAATATTTGACTAATCATATTATACATATGTATGTAACATACAGGTTTATAATAAACTCGCAATTTTATTATAAATAAAAGTTTATTATATATTAATAATTATCAAACATCAGTAATAGTTTTTGTTTCTAGATCGATTTCGATATATGATGTTAATACTTTAACAATAGCTTCATTGAACGTAATATCATGAGAATGTGTATATGAAATTAACTTAATAAGTTCATCCTTACTATAACATTCCAAATCTATTTCTATTACCGAATCGTTAGTTTCTGTTTTCATTATTGTACTGTTGTCTCCCGTGTTTCTGTATCTTGGATGTACCAACGCTCGTCTTTTCCTACAGTACTCAACTCTCCAGTAGATTCCAAGTCAACATCATTATACTTTACCCCCGTAACAATATTATACATTTCATCAATGTCATGATACAATAAAGTCAACTTGGCTGGATCGAATGCTTCTTCATCTGGTAATTCCAGAATGTATTCTGCTGAGTATCCCTTGGAAAAGATCTGCCCAACCATAACATATCGAACGTCAAAGTCAATCAAATATGCATCCTGCTCACATTCTGCATCGCAATCAACAGTACTATGAATCTCATTCAAATCACAATGAAATACTTCTTCACCCATCTCACATGAATAATGATTGATTTCCCTGTCTGGATGCATTTTGTTGACATACATTGTTGTACTCTCATCCATGTTAGACCCACAGTTATGATATAAATCATCACATTCAAATTTGGTATCATAATTAATACCATCTGTAATTTCTTCAGACAGTTCATCTTCCATAGTACCACACATATGAAGACTGACATCCAAGCCATTATCTTTGAAATGCCTGTACATCTTTTCGGGAACTTCACTCATCAATACTTCGGTATCCCATCCTTGAAAACTGATTATATATTTCATTTTTTATATTCCGTATTTAATTTTTGCCAACATCCACTTCTTTTCGTCTTGAATATAATACTCTCCGACCTCATAGTCAATCACTAATCCCAGTTCATAAGGTATTACATTACCCAAATGATCCAACATATCACCAACCTTTAATGCCTCCTGTGCAGATAAGTTTTTCATTGTTTAATGATATTAAGCATTTCTTTCTTCTTGTCAATATATGTTTTACGAACTGCTTGAATGACTGCATCCACTGCATAATAATCTTGCCTAAACCTATCTCCATCAGAAAAGTATTCTTCCAGAATTTTTCTAAATGTCAATCTAATTTCTTCTCTACTTTCTTCCAGTGCGGTTTCTAGTCCAATGAAGTCTGGATCTGGTGTAGCTCCGATCCAGCGCAATCCTCTACTGTACTTACCATTGTATACAAAGTAATTCCCATAACCTATATGATCTCTATCATAGAGTTTTCCAGTTGCAACATATTTACCATCAACTTTCATATAGATAGTTTCGTCTGGATATTTCTTTGGCATAATATTAATCTAATATGTAATAATCTATGATTAATGCTACTACTCCCAAAAATAGCATTAAAACATGAAATCTACTCATTGGTTCATGATTTCGAGCATTAGAGCATTTTGAATATCGACGCCAAGATTTTCAATTTCTTTATTAATATAAATTTTAGTTGGTTTGACACACAATGTGGCAGGATTAAATCCACCTTGAATACTAATAATAAATCCACCATTTTCTGCTTTTATTAATTCTATATGTGTTCTGTTACATTTAGCAAAAATTTCTGACGAGGAATATGGCACCGGATTACTATTAGCATAAGGATTAAAACCAGTAATATTCATATTACCATTTGCTAATATATTATGCAATGCTTGACCATAAGATTCTTTTTTAATAGTCGGGCTCAAAAACTCTAACAATTTAATTATATATTTTTTTATTGTATTCATAGTCCGTATTTTATAATTGAAAGCATCCACTGTTTCGCATCTTCTACTTTAAGATTCCAAAAGATACGTTTAATAGTGTCTCCTCTATTATTCTCATCTGTCTTATAATCATATGTCGTCGTAATGTCAATAGTAAAGCCTAGAGATTTAATAAAATCTACTGTTAAGCGTTCTTTTTCGAAACCCCCTAACCGATATAGATCAAATTGTTCTTTATCTAAATAAGTGACACAGGATACATGATCCGTTTTAGATTCTATATTCAGTAGCATATAACATCTATTATCCCTTACAGTTTTATGATACAAGGTCATGATTTATGATAAACAAATCCATATTTATTAATCCTATGATTGTGTGGATATTTCAATTTAAGTTCCTCGTCTAACAAGGCCCAGCTTATTATACAATCATGTTTAAAATATACAAAAACATATGCATAATTCCGACTGATATGATAATCTCCCAAGTATTTACGAAATACATTTGTCATATCTTGAGAATATAAGTAATCGACTACTGTGCGAGAAGAGTAATTCCAAGAGTTAATATAGAACGATATTCTATTAGAAAATTCTGGTTGATGCTTTAGTTGCGTTGGAGGATTCAAATTACGTTGAAGGGTGGTAAGAATTTGTGCAGTATTACCACCAAGAATATACAATCTATTACCTAGTCCAGATCTCTTAGGAGTCTTTCCAGTTTTAATTGTTTCTAGAAACAATGTCTTAGTGTATTTTTCTTCAATTTTAGAATCCATATTTTATTTGAGCTAACATAAATTTATGTTGATCTACTATTTTGAATTGAAAGGTATTAGCAGAGTTCTTAGTATGCAATAATTCAATACCACATTCGCGATCAAAGATTATAGAATCCTTAAAATCTAATTTACATCCACATATATTAGCATACTCCCATATATCAATAGATATTTGTTTATGTTCCGTATTCATTTACAATTTTGGTTACATACTCTTCTGTGGCTTCTCCCAGATCTTTGAATGGTGGTATTATAATGCTATCCACAACCTTCGTCAAGCTTTTTCTTAATAGTTCACCGCCTTTATCATTATCAGAAATAAGTATACGTCTTTGTGGTAAACAATCAATAAAATTACGTAGACTAGAGTTGGGAGAATTAGTGAGAAGAGCAATACCCGAACATCCTTTGGAAGTAAGTCTTGCTATGTCGAATATACCCTCCGTAATAAAGATCGTATTATTACATTCTGCAATGGTTTCCACTCCGAATACACATAGATAAGGGGAACGTCTGGTATAGTATCTCCCATCTATCGCATTGCTCGATAGATGGGGAGCTAATGGATTATACTGCTGATACCCTACAAGCTGTCCAGAGAGGTTGTAGAGCATGAACGTGGCCTTCTTATCAGACATATAGACAGTATGCACCCCAAAGTCAATATGACGAGATAATAAATGCAATCTAATATCAAAACCCATATTTGATTTTGGCAAGAAAGTATTTCTTTTTATTGAAAACTTTCAGTCTGCTCATACTAATATGCCGCATGCCACATTCTTTTAGGAACTTGTGCCATAATTCAGGTGTTGCTGCATACAAAGATAACGTAGAATTGTAACTATCCACTATTGCATGAAAATTAACTTGTATCGATTTATTATGCATATAGTATAATTAGATTACCAATTATTGTATATATAGGTATACAAATATATTGCAGATCCGAGTAAAATCTTAGACATTACTACAAGAATACATATGATAGCTTCGACTATGGTATCTAGTATTTTGTTTACTGTATTTACTATATAATTAGATGCCATATTGTATTTTAGCAAGAAAATATTTTTGTTCATCTTGGATAACTGCTATATTCATACCATTCCTAGTCATTCTATATGTTAATCCTATACTTTCATAAAAAGCAGTCATAGGATGTTTGATATCAGGATTTCTTAGAAACCATTCGTCATAATGTTTCCAAAAAATTGAATCACTTAAATATACAAAATTAGAAACCATATTTAATCTTGCAAAGCATGTATTTTTTATCATCTACAACTTCATAGACATTTTTAGAAGCAAATATATCTTTTAAGCCATATATACATTCTATTTGATTATGCCGAAATTCAGTAGGAAGATCGTGGAATGAGCATAAGGGTAATAATGCGTAATGTTTTCCGTTGACAATAATTTCGATACTATCTGTATCGCTGCTAGTTATACCTTTTTCCATACATTAAGTTTATATCTTTCGTTTACAGAGAAGGACTTCATCATACACCAATGATACGTTTTGTAAAGAAAACTCCAGTCATATTTGATCATAAATATACTGCATATATGTCCCACACCATAATAGGAAACACTAACAAGATGCATGAGAGCTTTCATCCTGTTAGTATTTAACTAAAACTATCTATGGATTCAATAGACAATGAATCATTAATTCATAATCCAATCCTTCTTTAATTATGTCCGGAGAAAACTTTGTAACTTCAGCACTTAGCCTTCTCATATCTCTTGCTGGTGCTGCGACCTTTTGACGTTTAGATTCCATATTACCAGTAGAAAATAGTCTCTTTGATCTGGCTATATCAGATCTTGGTACTCCTGATTGTGTAGGAGTACTAAGACCCAATCTACTGATTATTCCTTGTCTTCGGGCTTTATACTTCTTTAGTATTTCAGGATCATTTGAAGGTGCTTCATCCTCTTTAGCTTTCCCTTTTGATCCTAGTGTATCTCTATGAGCGGTTCTTATCTGCCCTGCTACATTTTTATAATCATATAGCTTCTTTGTCATTACTTGTAATTCAGTAATAACCCCATCAATGTTTAAATCGAAATGATGAGAACCATAATAACCAAAAGTTTCGTCGGAACCTTTGTGTTTAGATTCCGTATCTACTATTAAACTTGGATATTTTCTCTGAAAGTCTTCGACAAAGTTATCTACATCTTCCGTATGTTTGAATAAAATCGATCCTCTTACTAAATCTCCTACGTTGCGAAGATCCTTGCCTCTATGTAAAACTTTAGATATAACAGACTTTAAAGTTTTTAAGTTTGTTATTACTTTGAACTGACTAGATGATAATCCCTTTTTTCCTACTAGTGATTCTAGTATTTCTTTAAATTTTTGATGGACTTCTTCCATCTTGGGTTCTATAGCATGATATGCTTTAGCCAAACTTAATACTAATTGCTTCTTAGTAGCAGACGGATTTGATCTAAGCTTTGTGAATTCGATAACTTCCGGAACATTGACTATATATTCTCCTTTTGCGGCTTCCGTTAAATAATTATAATAGAATTCGTAAAATTTTTTCTCCATACTGATATTTATTTAGTAGTAATTATTAAATAAAGTTAGAGTACATAAAAAGTTGGTAGCTAGAGAGGGACTTGAACCCTCACGCCCTAACGGGCAACAGATTTTCGTAACACTATGATTTTCATCACCTTACATATGTAAGTTTGTGCTCTGGACTATACCTTCAACCGTTCGGGTTGTGCTCCGTCTAGTCTCTACACCTAAAAAAGGATTAATATCCCTTAGTTTGGCTCGGTATTCCCATTTTAAAGGGTTCACCGAATTTGAAGCATTCTACTCTCTGGATTCCTCCAAAGGCACTCAAATTAACTACTCAAGTCTGTTGTGTCTGCCGATTTCACCATCTAGCCATTTTAAAATTTATAAAGAACAAAAATTGGTGACGCTGACTGGGATCGAACCAGTAACCAATGCTTTAGAAAAACATTGCTCTATCCAATTGAGCTACAACGTCTTATTTACTTCCATTACTATACCACAAATTTTTGAATATACAAGGACTTTCGGAAAGAATTTACTGTTGTACGCCAGCTTTTAAGTGTTTTTGTACGGCAGTGAACAGTTTTTTAACTTTTTTATCGTTATCGCATGATTCTAGTAGAATTTTCTTAAAAGTTTCCTTTAGTTTCTTATCCTGAGGTTCGTCATCTTTATGTTCTTTAAGGACTGAATCGATGAATTTTATAAATGGCGTTGACATAAAGCTATTTATTAAGATAGTTCTTATTCTCTACTCTATAGCCAGCCATACTTTCACATAATATCAGTAAATAGATTATATGAAAACGGTTTCTATATACACCGGTTTATGTTCCAGAGGACTACTGCATGATAGTACAGGCAGCAGTACTCAGTGGAATACTGTGTATAATACAGTTAATAGTAATTCTGGTCTTTGGACAGGGTCGGTCAATCTTTACTCTCAGGGGGGGATCATCAGTGGAGGTTTAACAATCACTTCGGATTTATGTGTTCTGGGGAATATTTATAATCCACAGGCTAATAAAAGATCGTTTATCATAGGAAACGGCATTGACACCGAATATATTGTAAGCCACAATTTAAATACTAAAGATGTAATTATTAGTTTATATGATTCTAATAACGAAGTAGTATTAGCAGCAGTTAAGAATATAAACAATAATCAGACTTTAATATCTTTGAGATCGCCAATCTCTAATATTAAGGTAGTTATAATTAACGGGAACGAAAATACATTAGGTAATACCTATACTCCTATAGCTCATAAGAGAGTATTCAATATAGGAAATGATGTAGATCTAGAATATGTAGTAGATCATAACTTGAATACTACAGATATAGTAGTCAATTTATACGATTCTGACGATGAATTAGTAATAGCATCAGTTAGAAATATAAACAGTAATCAGACTTTAATATCTTTTGATGCTCCGATTCATGATATTAAAGCAGTCATCGTAGGTATAGATGGTGGTGATAATAAACCATTAGCTAATAAAGTAGTAGTTAATATCGGGAATGGTATCGATACCGAGTATGTAGTAACCCATGATTTAAATACTAAAGATCTATTATTCGGTCTTTATAATGCTGATGACGAATTAGTATTAGCGGCAGTTAAGAATATAAATGATACACAATCCTTAATATCTTTCAAGCATCCTGTTGAAAATATTAAAGTAGTCATTATTACTGTAGCTGATCCCTCTATTACTGAAAATTCTGCACTACAAATTCTCAGTGGAAATTGGCAAAATACATACAATATTGTTAGTGTTAATAGTTCCAGTTGGGCTTATCAAGCAACTGATATAAAATCACTTACTTCTAATTGGGAATCAGTATATAATCTGGTTAATACTAGTAGTGCTTTATGGAATAATACCAATACTGGTTCGGGAGCATTCAATATTAATCAGAAGGTATTCCATATTGGAAACGAGATAGATACCGATTATATTCTAGATCACAATTTAAATACTAAAGATTTAATTATCAGTGTTTATGATTCTGAAGATGAAGTTATATTGACTTCTATAAGGAATATAAATAATAATCAGTCTTTAATTTCTTTTAGATCTCCTGTTCAAAATATTAAAGTTGTTGTTATTACAGGAACTCCTAATGGTATTACTAGTGGAGATGTATTAACAACTAAAATATTAAAAGCAAATCAGAAACTAGATAAATTTACTACATATTTCTCTACTATTGGATCAAGTGTAGTAAATTTAGATTGTATCAATGGACAAACCTTTTATATATCATCTACCGTCAGTCAAAACTGGACTGCTAATTTAACAAATTTAAGTTTATCTTCTGGCTATTCCACAGTAGTTAAATTGATAATACTACAAGGAGCTACAGGAAGAATAGTAAATGCATTACAGATAGATGGGTCATCGCAGACTATAAGATGGGAAGGTGGGACTCCACCTACGGGGAATTCAAGCAAACGTGATGTCATCACGTTCGAGCTTTTAAATAATGCTGGTACTTATATAGTACTAGGACAGTTGGTATCTTTTGGATAATTGGCTCCTGCGGTAGGACTCGAACCTACAACATCGAAATTAACAGTTTCGCACTCTACCATTGAGTTACACAGGAATTTAAAATGGTATAACATTGAATGTTATACCCAATTAATTTACCACACTCACCCCAATTTGTCAAGTTACTTCGGAACACAATTCGGAACTTCTTTACCGTTCTTCTTTTTTGTTCCTACTCGCTTGTAGTTCTTCCAACATGGTTTATTTTCCATGATATATTGATAGTATTCTTTAAATGTAATCATATTTTTATTTAGATAATTACTTTATTTAAAATAGCATCTGTTTTTATGTATTGCAAGAACTTTATCATGTCTTCGTGTAGCATGTCATTCTTTGCATAATTGATAGTTCTACTTACAAATTGTATATTATCTTTTTCATATCCTTTGCTAGAATCTATACGATCAACTGATGCTAAATGCCATTTAGGTACATCCTTTCTAGGATTCGTATGTGTTACTAAAATTAAAGGAATTTTGGTATAAGCGCATAATCCATTTTGATTATTCCAAACTTGTTTTAAATCTTCTAATGAAATGTTCATTTTTTTATTAATTCTATTTTTATTGTTTATACATTTTAACATATATTTAAAACCTGTATATTCGTTGATTTGATAGTCGCCACCTTTATTCAGGATTCCTTTTTCTTGTAGTTCATATGCTCTAGTTCTAGCCAATTCTCTAAGTTCTGGAGTATTCCTAGCACATCCACAACCTATTATACGATTTCTTTTCAAATCGTATAAATCACATTCTTTTTCATTTCCGCAATCACATTTACATTTTACTCTGCGATAAGCAACATGTTCAATTATTGTTAGTTTGTTATATTTCTGACCTACTATATTTTGTTTCACATAAGTATTTAGTCATGTCCAATAAAAAATCCGCACATTTCCATTGGAAATGTGCGGATAAAGTGGTGGAAGTGTCGGCATCCGAGAGCCGAGTCCTATAACTGATTGATAACCAACTACTTACATGCTTAGATACGTTTGACATTTGATGACCAAAGGTTGTCATGGTGTATCACCTTCTTTTTTAGTCTACCTACTGGCTAGTCAGGGAACCAGTTCCTCTCGATTTATTTCTCAGGGTTTCACGATCTTGCCCTACCCGTTGCGGTTTACAGAAGTTTTAACGGAGTCTGCTTCTGTTTCTTAGGCAGCAATTGCGAACTCTTCGTCAACGATGAACAAGTCAGCGTTGTTGAATATGAACTCAGCTTCTGCTAAGATAGCGTCAGTATTATCTTCAGCATTTGTTTTTTTGGATTGTTTTAATGGTCAATCCTACCCATTGCATGTTAGTTACAAACTTCGATATAGTCGAATCCTTGCACCCCCATATGTTATATATTAACACATTTATTTAGTATGTCAACACATATGTAAACCAATACTGTTAAATAATACTATGAGTATTAAGATTCTAGGAGTGGTTGATAGACTAATTACTAATGACGAACGAGTAGTTCAATTATCTGGAGATAACGATGGAGTAATAGCATCATTCTATGATAAACATAATGATCCTTGTTTATTCATGGATGGTAGTAGTGCTAGATTAGGTAATGTTGGGATCAAAACTGCTACTCCTAATGAAGCTCTTACTGTTGTTGGGAATGTATCTGCAACTGGCGGATATTACGGTCTTGGGGTTGGAAACGTAAATGGAGATTTTGAACTCGTAGCTGGAGAGCATGTTTGGTATGTAAGAGGAGGAAGTGGTAATATCGAAGTTCCAACAAATAAAGGAATACAAGGAGGCAGCTATGGTGGTAATCAGGTTATGTTTCCTAACGGGTTTGGGTTACAATTGAATAGTCTAAGAGACGGCACAACATACATACAGACAGGCTCTGCTGGAGATGTTAATAAAACTTGGGCATTTAGTAATGATGGTGCTCTAACTTTGCCTTTGAGCGGCAATATTGTCGGGCTTACTAATCTTAGTGCTACAAATATTTATACTCCGCATTTAACAGCAAACGGTACTGGTGCTACTATATACGGAGACTTATCTTGTACCGGTAAGGTGTATGCATCAGATGTGCATGCACCTTTAAGTGTTACAAATCTATTAACAACTACTAAAACTTTAGCTCTTTCTGATGTTAATAGTATTATTACAGGAAGTCACACCGCTGACATGGATATTTATGTTCCTGCAAATAGTGCAGTGCCGCTACCTGTAGGGACTGAAATAAAATTTATACAGCTAGGAACTAAAAAAATACATATTAATGCTATTAATGGTGTTGATGTAGCAAACGCTGCTAGTCATTTTAAAACTAGTGGGCAGCATGCCGTAACTTGGCTGTTTCAAGTAGCTTTAGACCAATGGATATTTACTGGAGATACCGGCCCGTAATTATATATTATTATTAATTTTTAATAAGTTCCAATAACAATCTTTCTTTCATCTTCTTTTTGACGATGGTATCAAGACCGATCATTTCTCTTTGAAGTAGAGGACAAATATCATTTCTTATAAAGTTCCTTCTGCTGCCTTTGGTGACTTTATTCGTCTCGTCTTCTACTACATACTTCATCAGGTCATTACGATCCGCATATTGAATAAAATCTGCTTTCTTTGTGAAAAGAAAAGGATGTACTAGTAAATTATTATCCTTCAGTTCCGTAATAAATGGAATAGGGAGGTAGCCCTCTTTACCTCTCAATACATTCAACAAGTAGGATTCTACTGCATCATCTAAATGATGAGCAGTAATAAAAATCGTATTTTCGTGATATTGTTCAATATATTCAATCCTAGCTTTTCTAAGACCATCTTCCGTCTTTTCTTTTACACGATCCTTAATATTATCGACCTTATATGAAGGTATTTTAAGTCTAGAATCTTTAGAAAATTTCACGAATCCCTCTTCCACTAAATCATTTTGTGGCCTTTGTCCATGATTAAAATGATTAAGCATCGCAAAATGAACAGAATCTGGATTATTGACCTGATGGTGCTGGTTGTAATAATAGGATGCTGCAATACTATCAACCCCAGATGAACATAGAATTATAGTCCCACTAGGTTCTGCGAGCTTGCGAAATGCCAATTCCATAATTTGTTTTGAGTAGTTAATCATAATTATAAACTGTTTTGGGATAAATACTTATGTGAGAAAGTTTATTTGTTTCTTGCTGGTTTGCTTGTTCTCTGTAACTGGCAAAGTAACTGCAAATTCCGATGAGTCATTTATCATCAGAAAAGCATATATTGACGTAATAGGAATAGTTCCTACTACGTCAGAGATCGAATGGTATTGTGTATATAATACTAATGGATACGAACTAGCTATAAACTGGCTAGTCAACCACAAAGATTACGGAGCACACTCCCATATAATCTACACCAAAGAATTTCTCGTGTCAAGAGAATATAAGGCATCTGCTAAGGCACGAATAACAAAAAATCAAGTTTATAAAAACTTACTGTATGTCACTGGTAGTGCTAGTCTACAAATTACCCCACAGAACGTCCGTAATGCCTCGCTAAGGCTGGTCCAACAAGCATTAGCTTGCAATAGCGGGGAAACCGAAATTATCGATTATATGTGTGATGCTATGATGGGTAGAAGTAGTAATTTAGTGGAAGTCAATAAACTACTTAAAATTTTTAAAAATACCGGAAAAAAAGAAATAGAATCGTGGTTAGATGTACTAGACGAGATCTTAGAATTAGAAGACGTTAATAGTAAATAGTATTAATCTGAGATGTATGTGGGTTAAATTAACATGAAAAAAAACCGTATATTTTTTTATAAATATACGGTGTAAAGAGTCCTCCGTGTTGGACTTGAACCAACGACCCAAGGTTTATGAAACCTTTGCTCTAACCGACTGAGCTAACGGAGGTTATGACTAAAATTAACTAAAGAACATTTAAGGTTAATCTTAACTAACCTTACTCAAGTATTATACCACACTTACTACTGCCAATCAAGCTTTTTTTACGGGAACTTTACTTTTTTAATTGCAAATACTAAATACTAATACTATGGGCAAAGGCGATCACTCTCAACGTAAAGAAAAAAAGAAACCTAAAAAAGATAAGCCACTAAAGAAGAAGTAGTATACCTTCTTATTGAGTTAATGTCTAGCAGGACTTTCAACTTTTTCGTAAAAGCCTACTCCTGCTGGGAGATCTGTGAAATGAAACCAAGGACCATCTGCACCATCTAGTTGAATTGCTAGGCTTTCATAATCAATATTATGAATGGTACGAAGAATGGTCTGACCACTATTGGGGTAGTTAAGATCAGGCCAATTGATTTTAGAATTCTTACTGACTACCTGATTGCTTACGACTAGAATAATATTGGATTTCATATACTAATATTAACACAAATTGTACAACTGTCAACTTAAAATGAACAAACTTAAACTAAATAGTGTGTATGGCGACCACTTATAACAGTCAATTATCTTCTATACCTATTTCTACCTTAGAGTTTGGGAAATTCGTAGAAATAAAAAATGATTCTCGTTTTCCTGCAATATCAGTTATAGATATTGCACCATTTTCTACAACATCTAAGCCTATTACATCTTTACATGTTTATCCAAGATATGCTACCGCAGTATATTTAGCAAATGCAGGCGATATTGGAAGTCCGGGTGGTGGAGGACCAATAACAGTAGACACAATAACTAATCCAGTTACTATTAGTAATATAGTATCAGCAGTTACTATTAGTAATATGGTAACGGCAGTTACTATTAGTAATCCTACAACTTCTGTTAGTGTAAGTAATCTATCAACCAATACTAATTATGGGATTAAAAAATGTAGTAGCTGGGGTGTTACATTAGTAAGTGCAGTATCTACTCAATATTCTCAATTTCCTAGTAATATTGCCACCACATTTAGTTATAAAAATACTACGGGAGCTACTGTATTTATTGGTAAATGGGTTAGCGTATCTACTACGGTTGGTATGCCAATACCTCCGAACGGTTCGTTGGATATAAACTTAATTGCAAATACCAATGAAATCGGTATACAAACAACGCTTTTCGATCCAATAACAGCATTCGGTTTGTTTACCAATTGGTTATAATAAAATAAATTATTATTTTTCTGATCTAGGTTTTGCAGGAGTATAATAAGGCCAATTCCAGTTTTTCCATGCTGGAAATTTGTCATTAGATTTGATGATCTCTACTTGTTTAAGAGAACGTATCTCTTCGTTCAGATTATTAATTAGGATATTTTGTCCTTCAATAATTCTACTCATATCTATGATAGTATTTTCCGTGTTCATAATAAATAGTATATTTTTTGATATCTTTACTAGTCTATTATTGAACTAGTAGTTTGTTCACAAAGTCTAATAATAGATCGTGTTTGATACAATCCTTCCACCGATCTTTAATACGTGTTTGTGAATAGAACCACCATCTTTGGGCTTCGGGATGGGGACCGATTACACCGACTTTTCCTTTTTTATATTTTTGTATCATTGCTGCCACATCACCGTTTTTGTAGTACGCAATGATATTAGCAGGTATTTCTTTCATGTCAACCGGAATAAACGCCGCCCCATCATGAAAGTACATGTCATGAGGTTGTCCCTCCCAATCCAAGCCCACCACATCATGGTTATTGCGTTTCGTGGTGGAGTTTTTACGTTTGATATACTGTACGGCTTTTGAGTTCGAAAGAATATTAAAATAATGATGACCAGCAAAATAGGCACCCATACAAATCCCCAGATATCTACCTCCCTTTTTTACGTAATCCTCTATGACATTTGCGGATTTATAAAGAGTGTCATCAAATTGATCAGAATCTCCCCATCCACCGGGCATTACAATACAATCTGCATGTTCTATGTTGTCTTGATTGAGAGATATACGCGGATAGGAATCAGGCCCGATCATTCTAGCATCATACAAACCACTGGAGTTTAATACCTCACACACAGCATCAGCACAATCCATGCTGCACATAGGATGATCCGTATAAACTAGGAACAGAGGTTTATTCATAAAAAATATTTAGTCTATGCGAACCCACTCCTTAACCTCGGCTTTGATATTATACATCTTTTGAAACTCTTGTAAAGCTTTAAGGGAATTTTCTTCTCCTAACTTATGATGATGTCTGTCTCTTGCTACCAGCCAACAATCGAAGTCTGAGTACAACCAAGTTCCATCTCTTATCCATTTGAAGACCTGAAACTCAGCGATAGCTAACCATTCATCATCGTTTGATCCTCCAGCTTTCGGACCTTTGTAATATACGGGATAATTAGTTCTCATTTGGTTAAAACTTTAATTTTTTCAAGTTTGCCAGACAGCAATATAAATAGTTTTCTCATCTGGCAGAACATATGCGTTTTGTGGGATATCACTCATTTATTTCTTTTGCTATTTTCTTTGAGCCAATGATACTGAGCCAATGCTTCTTCTGTGGTAACAATTCGTCTGATAATTTCATTTTCTTTCATTAGAATATGCCCACCATTAACTTTGAACGTGTATTCAACACAATTATCCTCAGAATACAAAGGAGAAAGAACCTCTACAAAAGTGCCAACATCTTCATATGTTTTACCATCGAACTCGTATTTAAGTAAATATCTTTTATCTTCTTCGGGGATCATAATCAATTTACTCCATGTAATGCCACATCATATCTGAATAATATTCAACAGATTCTGTTAATCTAGCAATCTCTTCAGAATAATATTTAAGTGATTCTTTTAGTCTAGCAATATCTTCTCTCTGTTCATCAATGATCCTTTGTTTATACAGCTCTCTAATGCCCATCATTCTTATCATATCTGTTGCGTGCATTGCTAATGACGCAGCAGTATTAGGAGCAATACAAACCCCGTCAGCTTCTGTAGCATTAGGAAAATTCTTTGGATCATCTTTGTACCAAGGATAACCTAATGCTTTACCCAAGATCTGTTCAATCTCTTGAGATTCTTTTATCATCTTGTCTCTCACATCTTTGAGCTTTTGAATATCACCAAACAGCTTATCAATGGTACGATCATAATCTGTCAGTTGATCAGTTACGTTAATGTATTGTTCTTCTTCCATATGTGGTGCATAAAGTTCTTCTTGATTCGCACGTTCACGTTTACCTAATCTCTCATCTAGTCTATCTCGTTCCATCTTTCTCCGTTCAGCCAAAGCATCAATACCTTCTGTTAATTCATTCATTAGATTGCGTTTCATTTTCTTGGTCTGTACATTTTAAAACTGTAATATCAACTGTTACTAAACGAAACATATTATTTGGAAGATCTTTTCTAAATTCATCGTATCTTTTAAAAGCTAATCTCATTAAAGGTTTGTCGGTTAATTGATTTAAGGCATTAGTAAATCTTAAAACAGTTTCCCAACACATAGCACTACGATTCCACGATTGTAGTGCTATGATGCGTTCTTCTTTAAAATATTCAATGTTCATAACTAGCCATTAATCTATCTTTCAACTCTACAAGCTCTGTAGTACTTTCTACAAGGTTAATGAGTTGTTCGTTATTCATAGTTCTCGGTATTTCATCAACTCTGCCAAAAATTTATCTGCTAACAGTATACACTGTTCTTTTTCATGTTCAAGTATATCAATATGTGATCGTAAACTTTTTATTAGATCAGCATCATTGACATGCATCACTTTCATTTTCTCTATGCTTCTTATTTAGAGCAGCATTTGTAGCAATTCGACAGATGATATCCTCTGCGTTTTTAAGAAGAAACTCATACTTTTGAATCTCAAATAAATTCAAAGGTATATTCCTTTCGTCTTCTTGTCTGTTTCTTTCTTTAAACAGTTTATCTAAACTTTTCATTGCACTAATGATATCGTTATAGCAGTTAATCTCCCGATTTTTGTACCAAATGTCATCGGTTGAAAATTTATCCAATAATTTGTGACCCGATAGTTCTTTTTGTTCTTCTTTCATATTAAATTTATCCAATAATTTGTGACCCGATAGTTTTTTTTGTTCTTCTTTCATATTAAATTTAAACTAAATGTTGATATATTCGAATTTGATTGCGTGTTCGGTACACGCTGACATAAATTTATCATTATCTTCTATATAATAAAGCCATGTATGCAAAGTTTTAGAAGTTTTTAAGTCTATGCCAATCCAAGATAATCCGAATTTTTCATTTTTTTCAAATGGAACTTCTTTGCCAGTCAAGAAGTTTAATCTTAGTTTTTCTTCGGGAGAAAGAGATATTTTCATATTATTCTTCTTTCATTCTACAATATTAGAGGGTTTCCTGTGGAACGTCAAGCTTTGTTTCAAAAATGTTTCCTACTACTTCTAAATCTTTCTGTTCAGTTAAAGTTTCAACACCTTCTGTTAGCTCATTCATCAGATTGCGTTTCATAAGGTTATTACGTCCATGTCTCCTTTTAATTGCATTAATTCTTCTTCTAAATTTTCTGCTTTGATCTGAGCTTTGTCTAGTTCTTTGGAGAGTAGATGTATTTGATTCACAAAATCATCATACTCAACTCTAAACTTATCTTCCATAATCGTAGCAATAATATTCACCATCTCTGGAACTTCAAGATAACTTCGGTATCCAGCATCATCATTAACTTCTTTGATTTTTTGAAGAGTTAGTTCTTCAAGGTGTTGTCTGTCGAATTTCATATTAATCTTTCAGCAGTTCTGTGGTTTTTAAGATATTTAATTTAATTTCATAAACACCCAACCCAATACTACGAAGTTTAAACCCCTTGACAGTACCGTCAATATAGATTGTTTCGTTTCTTAATAAGATTTCTTTTGCAAGTGATTCAACTATTCTAGCTTTGTCCTCTCTTACAGGTTTTGGTACATTTGATTGAGCAAAGAAAAAATCTTTAACATCTTGAATGGTATTCAAGTTTCTATTTTTTTCTCCTAATTGCTCAAGACCTTGATCTGACTCATCCAATGATTTTTTTAACCGTTGCACATTTGCAGCGGCTTCGTCGTATTTCGACTGAAGCTTTGCTGAATTATTTAACGCAATTTCTAATTTGTCGTTTAAAGCGTCACATTGCATGATGTACTCATCTCGTTCGTCTTGAGCTTCAGCAGCTTGTCGAATAATATGCAATGTGGATGCTTCTAGCTCCTGCAACCTATTGGCGGCTACAGCTAAGATTAATTCCTCAGTTGTAATGCCCTCTGCAATAATGTCTCGTAGTGCTTTTATTATTTCGTTTGTTTTCATTTTTTCTCCTTCTCTGTTGAATTTCATTTGTGTAGCGTTTTTTCTTATGAGTATATCGAACTGAATTCTTTACTATTTTTCTCTGCCCATGCTTGTGGATTGGTTTTTATTCCCTGAACACTGTATTTAGTAGGTGACGCTAACTTTCCAAATTGAAAGAAAGTAGGATCAAAAATATAATTGTCTACTTTCATCCAATAGTGTTCATCTTCTAAAGCAGTAAACTTCGAATAAGTCCCTCTATATATCTTTATTCTATTTGGGTCTACATTAAATTCTTTTGTTAATCTTAAATACCATTTAGCAGTTTCGACATGACATCTAGGTGATCTATTCGATTTATAATTTAATATAAAATCTTTTATATCATTAGGAAATCCCTTTTGTATATAAAAGCGATTTGACAATTCTGTATTTTCTAGAATCGAAACATAATTACTAAATGATATCATAATAATTATTTATCAAATAGATATCTGAGAATCTAATCTATTCATTAATTGAATATACTGATATCTGAGTGATGCCAATCTCATTTCAGCAATATTAATTTGTTTATAGTCTGTTAGAAATTTGATATTTCTGATGACAATATTGATATCTGATTCTAAAAGAGTTTTGTTTTCGTTATCCGATAGATAGTTGTTATTCATAGAATATGAGTATTACACACTGGGTTTCTCCTGTCAACTTCTTCTTGTAAATTTTCTGCTTTGATCTGAGCTTTGTCTAGTTCTTTGGACATATTATTCTATAATGGTTCTTTTAATTTCTTCTTTTACAATTCTACACTTTTTATTGTTTTCAATATACACTTTAGCTATTTCCTCAGCATCCTTTAAACCATTATCAAAAATACGATTCTTTTCGTACTCAGAAGCTTTGAACCAACTATCAGACCAATCAGACCATACTTCAACATAGTATCGAGTGTATTCTTTGATCATATATTATTCTGGGTAAGAATAATAGGCATACCGATGTACCTTATAACCACAATAAGGGCAAACTATTTCATTAGTGAATTCATGATCAATCTCTTCTGGGAAATCGTCGCTAGGTATAAAATCATCGTGAGCCATATTATTGTTTTGTTGGACCTGCTAGCAAAGTTGTTTCTCCTTGGTTGTCCTTACCACCACAAGGATCATGTACCCAATCAATCCTATATGTACCATCTTCCCTTTCAAACCATTGAGAGTATCCCATGTAGCCATGCATAGTAGTTACCCATTTCACCATGCGGTAAGATTTACTTTCTAACATCCAAGCATGGAGCTTATCATACCCTCCTACTGTACATTTGTCAAGATTGAAATTATTATAATATACAGCTTCTTTAGCAGCTAGCTTTTCTGCTTCTGTGTGTCTGCTAAGAGCTTCTTTATATTGTTTATGCCAAAGCACATGATCTGTGATGTCTTCTTTTGTCACCATATTAAATTCCATTTCTTACTACACTATTAAAGTACCATTCATCTTTTTCCGAGCAAGGAACTTTGATCCACTCTCCCCCATTATTCATACACCAGAAGCTTCCATTCTCATACTTAAATGAATAATCAAAGCGTTCGCGGTATATTGCTCTGCCGGGGTTTAACATACACCAATTTAAAACTTCAGATAGCTTCATGTTACTTTTCAAAGATGTTTCCTACTACTGTATAATCATTGTCGATTGGTAATGTATATCCTTCATCTTCATCATTCTGAGGTGATAGAATAAATTGAGAACCTACGGAATCGGTTGCGTACTCAACGACAAATGGAATCCGATTATATGGAGACTCTATTAGATCTCCTTCATAAATATCAACTCCTTTAGAATCTTTTACTCCTGTACACTGTTGAAAGATGGCTTCTTTATACGCACCAAGATGCCAATTACCCAAGTAAACATGCAGTTCTCCTTCTTTAGGATATACTAGCTCATCATTTTCACTATTACCCCAATGTTTGATATAAACTCTATATTTTGGTGTTCTCATTTTTTTCAACGATTGGTTTCTTTATCGAAAAATTATATTCAAAAACTTGGTCATAAATATGAATTTCTGCAACTTCTTTATTGTTTAATAAACTTTGAATTGTAGATTCTGTCCAGCTTTCAGGTTGATATGTTCCTACAATTTTATTACCATCTGAATCTACTGCAACATAATACCTATCATGATGAGATACATGATATTTTTTATCTTTATGTGTTTCTTTAAAAGTTGGTCCGTTTTCGTAACGATTCATAAATTATTATTCTTTCTATCTATTAATTCTTCTAGAGACTTATATTCGTACTGTTAATTTTCCCAAGTATCTTGTTTCCATACTAATCTTTGATCCATTCTACAGGCACATCGACCCATTTAACTTCCTGTTTGGTAAGGTAATAATTAACAAAAGTACTAATTGTTACTTGTTGTTGGAGAATTAACTCCAGACTATCTTTCTCTTTTTGTCTCCACCGAATCTGTCCTGTATAGGAAGTTTGAGTGTATATGTGATCTTCTACTTTAAGGTTTATGGTTGTATTTGTGGCTTTTGTTACCATATTATTGTATATCAAGAGATTCAAAAACACTCTCTTGATAAATGTCGAAGTATACCTTCAACACTTGTTGAACATCATATTCACTCAAACTAGTAGATTTGGAGATCTTGCTAATAATATTCTTAATGTCAGAATCTAGTTCTGGTTGTTTGTATGGGTTGTTTTTGTCT
>Ga0114960_10000637_pt1 | contig 29489 bp, 27 predicted proteins | sample C_130625_MF_Meta_FD_92637 | JGI IMG/M metagenome (GOLD analysis project Ga0114960, IMG submission 92637) | Freshwater microbial communities from Lake Croche, Canada to study carbon cycling - C_130625_MF_MetaG | ecosystem: Environmental > Aquatic > Freshwater > Lake | place: Lake Croche, Canada... | reverse complement strand
ATGGAACAAGTTCTCTCCATGGAACAAGTTCTCTCCATGGAACAAGTTCTCTCCATGGAACAAGTTCTCTCCATGGAACAAGTTCTCTCCATGGAACAAGTTCTCTCCATGGAACAAGTTCTCCCATGTAAAAAGCATATCTATATCTATATTATAATTCATGGATACAATCAAATATACATCAAAATATACGTCATCTTATGATGTATCATCCAATGGCGTTTCCGCAAATGAAAAGAAAACCGAATTTTGGGGACAAAATCCCAATATTTTATTCGACAAGGCATTCGAATTCTTTCCTATAGATTCAATGGACTATAATGCAAAATTAAATGCTATTTCGCGAACTGTCATTGTATTGACCTTGATTAGTTTCCTTTTCACAAATCAGATCCGGATTTTAGTCATAGGTACGATTACCCTTGTCGCCATCTATTTCTTGCATCAATACAAAGAACGCGAATCCAAGAAAAAAGACAAGAAACGATCAACGAAAGAAATCGAAACGTTCGATAATCCGGGTTTAGCCGTTATTTCCGGCAAAGAAGACAAAATCACCAATATATTCGATGCCCCCGATTCGTCGAATCCTTTTTCCAACGTATTAATGACGGATTACGATTATAATCCAAAAAAGAAACCCGCGCCACCGTCCTATAATGAAACCGTAGGAGAGGATATACTGGAACAGGCGAAAAATGTCGTCCGGGAATTGAACCCAGACCAGCCCGATATTTCCGATAAATTATTCAAAGATTTAGGCGATGAATTCATTTTCGAACAATCCCTGCAACCGTTCTATAGTAATCCCGCAACCACTATTCCCAATGATCAAACCGGATTCGCCGAATTCTGTTATGGAAGTATGATATCATGCAAAGAAGGCAATCTTTTCACATGTGCCCGAAATCTAGATCGATATACCAATTAATAAAGATTTTCTATATGACTATACGCATCAAGTCCTATAGAATAAATAGTATATTATATATATAATGTCCGTCAATACAAACAATTATTATTTTAACAACATGGCCCGCATAGGAACTGATGCAACCGATCAAACACAACGTAATTTGCAAAATGTGAAATTCGGGAATTATATGGTTTCACATTATTTTAGCGATAAAGTATCCGATGCACAGATCCGGTTTGCAACGGAACAACCAAATCTTATGCTAAATGCGGACAATGGCATCGCCAGTACCGTCATTGATGCATATTCTACGCTTCTTTTAGGGGGAGAAGAAAGACCTTTAGACAAATTGCAATTAATGCAACGCCCTTTTATCACCGTCCCTTATTTAGGAAAAGGGTCATGTGATCCGACATTGGAGTCGCAATTGTTACAGGGCGAAATTGTCAGCGAGAAAAAGAGTGTATCCACTTTGAGTGAAACCACCTATTCGAATTTAGGCGATTATCCCATGCAAGGGGATATCCGCCAGCGTATTAATAATCCCAGTTTTTTGATAGAAGAATCCGCGCTTAATGGCTGGGTTCGCGGGGGAACTTCTACAAGAGATATCACGACGCGTCCTACAGATTCTTCCTATTAAACGCGTTCAAAATTATTATGTAGATATAGTATATAATGGATCCTGTACCTTCTCAACTCGAAATGCAACAAGGTGGTCAAAAAATGTACGGCGGTAATAACATGATGCCAAAAATGGGTGGTATGTCTCCTTACATGGGAGGTCAACATCAACAGCAACAACAACAACAGCAACAGGGTGGACGCAGACGCAGAAGAGGATCCAAGAAATCCAAGAGATCTTCTAAGCGCAAGGGATCACGTAAGAGAAGAGGATCCCGCAGAAGATAAATATATACATTTTTACTAATACAAATAGAGTATTAGTAAAAACAAATCTTGCACAAATCTAAATAATATAAACACAATTTCAAACAAAATTCATAATGGAAAATATCCTCAATTTTGATAAAATACCAGAATATTTAGGAAAATCCGAAAATAAGTCCTATAGACAATCTCTCCGTGATTTCTTCTTCATGCAAACGCCAGATAATCTATCGAGTGACATGGATGACGAATCTCTCGATGAAGTCCTATATGACACAATCGCCGTAAAATGCGGATTAGAATATATTTATGACCAAACCAAAGATGATCCCCAGTTTTCTGTCCTATACAAACTCTCTGCGGGGCAAATGTTGAGCGAAAACGAGGAAATCGGTTTAGCCGTTTTATTCAGTTATGATTTTTTCCAACTCTTTTTCTATTGTTTGCGCGATTTCTTTAAAACGCGCGAATTATGGTCCGATCAGTGTGAATCCTATAGGACACTCTACAAGAAATTCCAGAGAAATTAATTCTATGCGACATATAAATGACATCTACACGAAGCAAAAATACACCGGGGAATTATTCCGCGGAACAACGCGCATTATTACGAGAACGCGACTATTTTACGTATGAACATGCGCCAAATAGTCGCGCATTTTCCACTGCATATGCGGGCGATGGACTACTCATGGGACGTATTGCACATACAGAATTGTCACATAATGCGACTGATATAGAGACCTTTTTACTGGGTGTTGGATCGACGAATTTAGTGGAACCTTTGGCGCCCGTGACACCTAACTTGGCCAGGTTGGATAGTTTGACGATGATGGATCGGGTTCACATGGTCATGCCAAATCCATTGGCGATTGAACCTTTTCAGCGACCACTCCCATCTTGAAGAACTTGTTCGACTCAAAGAACTTGTTCGACTCAAAGAACTTGTTCGACTCAAAGAACTTGTTCGACTCAAAGATGGTGATCGACTCAAAGAACTTGTTCGACTCAAAGAACTTGTTCGACTCAAAGAACTTGTTCGACCGGAATATCTTCTTCTGTGTCGTCGTAGTTTTTCGCCGTATATGCTCTATGTGATTTCCTTTTGGACCGCTTTTTGAAAGACGAATTTTTCGGTTTCTTTCTAGTGGTTAAATCCTCGCGTTTGATGAATATATTCATGATATCCATCAAAGACTCCATTTTCACAGGTTCCTCTGTGACATCTTCTATTTGTCCTATAGAATCTATTACGACTTCGTCGTTGTCATCGTCAGATTCTTCAATATAAGAAATAGTGGAATTTGAATCATTATCTGATTCATCTTCGATTGTTTCCGATGGTTGAACTCTGGGAACGGGTGCCGATACTGGATCATTTGTGGCATCTATATTGGGAATATATTGTTTGTTTTTCAAAAAGCAATAGAGTTGTTTTATTATTTCCGATTGTGAAAAATTCTGTTTTTGAGGTATTTCGTCGATCCATTCAAACGAAAATGTTGCACAGTCCGAATAAGATTCGCTTATTTCCCCCTTGACAATTTCCAATGGAATTTTTATAATTGCATTTACGTATTTTGTCATATAAGAGTCATATAGGAAATATTTATGCCATTTACAATGTAAATCGTTTTTGAATACATTCTATATGACAAATCGATATTTATTTATAGAATGGGTTTTTCTTTCAAATATGCGGTTAAAAAACCTCTTCTTAGTTTTTGCAATTCTTTTGGTATATTTTCGTTTGATATATTATCGCATTCTTGTATTATAGTATTTGATTCCGAATCGGATATCTCCAGTTTTGGAACAACATTTTGTTGTGATTTAATCGTTTTTTCAAATACTGTGAAAATGGATTCATCTATATTTGGTTTTGCAGTACTTTTCCATTTTATATAAAAAACAAATAAATAATCCAACAATTTATATAATTCATCATTTCGAATAAAATTAGCAATATCAGTATTTTTTATATCTATATCCTTTGATTCAAGTATTTTTTGTTTGATTATATCGATTCTATCATTGAAAAATTGTATTATTAGATCACGTTCTCCATCATTTATTTTATTTTTGAATGTATCTTTATCTTTATTAAATAAAATTTTATATATGTGAAAAGATTGAAAATAAATTCTTGAAAATTTTTGTTTATAATAATCAAACTCGTATTTTATCATCATTTTTATAATAAAATAACAACTATACAATAATAATAACACATATTTTAAATCTTTCTTTTTACTATCCACTATCTTGTAATTTATACTTAAAATATCATTTATAGTTTTTTTATTGTCTTTTTTTATTTGTTGAACTATAAAACCTATAGATTTTGATATTCCCTTTTCATTAATATTAATAGGGTCATTATTCATATATGTAAAGTACTCCTCAAAATTATTGCTTATGTTTTCTACTTTTCGTCCATAGTCAATGATAAAAGCATACGGTTTTATTCCATTTTTCGTATTTACTACATTAGATCCTTCTATTTGACTAATATCATGATATACCATAATATTATTTTTATGCAAATCCACATGCACAATATTATATTCAACGAATAATATCATCATATTAAATAAAATTTGTATTGTAACATTTTTATAGAAATTATCTGTTTCTCTAAGAGTACTATATACTTTATATTTTTCTCCATATTCCATAGATAATAATCCCATTTGCTTATCCGTTTTATTTATTTTCATCATTTCTGATAAAATAGAATAATCTTGGGTTGTATTTGTTTTTAGTTGCAGTAATTGTAAAAAATTATTCATATATTCCGGCGTTTCTATAATAGACAAGTCCAATACAGAATATGTAATTGGAACAAAGTCGTATGTATTTTCAAAAATCATGGCTTGTGTTTGTGCTTCATCTACAAATTCTGATCGAATATCTGTTTCTTTACGAGATCCGCGAAATATATACGGAACTGTCTTGTCATTTAAAAAAGAAATTTTCAATATAAATTTTTTGATTCTCGTATTATACTTTGTTATAGGTTTACCACTGTTTGATCGCCCTTGTCGATGACCAGTAATTGTTGCAGGAATGATTACAGTTCTTTCTTTAAAACAACCATCATCCGTTGGATCAACGCATGGAATTAAAGTTGTCAATAAATCCAATGTTGGTTCATGTCCATTTTCTTGACATTCGACTACAAATACAAACCCTTTTAAAGAATGATATGAAATACAATGTACATTTGTCGCATTATAAATCATGGACATGATACTTTTAAAACGAACCTCATCATATTCTTTATTAACTACAGAAGATTTATTTTCAATATATGCATGAATTTCAAATACAGTTTTTTGGTATTTTTTCAAAACGTCAAAACGATCATCATAATATTGTTTTTTGAATGTAATATATGTTCCTTTTGATTCTTTTTTATCGATCCATGGCATAGCACCGCCTTGTTGATTTGCCATATGTAATGTATAATATATACTATAGATTACATTGCTCAATTGAACTTTACCACGATTTTCACCATTTCTTTTTTGATACATTTGCATGCAGACACAGATAATTCCTCCCGTTTCTTTCGCGTTTTTCCATCTGTTGTATTTGTTGCTCCTGGCAAGTCCACAATCGGACTCTTCCGTTTGGACGTGCTATTCCGCGAGTTCATATCCGCCTCGATTGCATCATAATTGTCTTGTATATGATCTATAATACGATTATCTATCGCCCATTTGAAAAAGTTCAACTGTCCGATCGTAGTCTCCATGAAATTATCGGAATCATACGGAATCGTGATTCGCTCCCATCGGCAAAATGGATCGAAATTTCGCTTCGAATACGCCTTCAATTTCAATTTATAATCATTATACACTTTGAACCGCTTTATCTCTAAATCCCCCGAATATCCCCGCTCTTCAATGTCATATACAGTATAATACTTTTTCGCGAAATTGGTAACAAACCAATCCACAATACGCAGAGAAATCCGGGATTCTCCATTAATAATCCGCATCATTTTTATTACATTTTCATGGTTTTCGTAAAATTGCATGAGATTATTCAATAGCAACTTGTTTTGAGTTAAAGACGCAGTCGTAGACATTACACACAAATCCTCCGCTATTTCTAAATCGTTTTTCCGGCAATATCATTTACATTTCTACCAACATGAGTCATATAGAATTCATTTTAGACGTGTATCCTATATGACTATTACGAATCCCGTTTTAACGGCGAAAAATATTGCCGATTTGACTGCATATGTCAATCGTTACCGCGCGTTGAACCAAGCACCCCCCTTGACGTATCTCGATTCGATTGCGGGAGTTTCTCAGAATTGGTCCTATAATATGTGCTCGACGAATTCGTTTCATCATAGTGGGACGCAACTCTACGGGGAAAATCTCGCGTATTTGCGGGGATACGGGACGGATCCCGTTGCGCTCATTAAAACGTCCATTGATCTTTGGTATCAAGAGATTTCTTTATATGACTTTAATAATCCGGGATTCAGCGAAGCCACTGGACATTTCACTTGTTTGGTATGGAAATCGACCACGAATATGGGATTAGGCATTTCTATGAATACTGTAACCGGAGAAGCCTATATTACCATGAATACATTCCCTCCTGGAAATGTAGATGGACTATATGTGGCAAATGTATTGCCATTGGTTAATCCTACACCTGTACCACCACCAATACCCGTGCCACCACCAGTTCCCGTACCACCACCAGTTCCCGTACCCGTACCACCACCAGTTCCCGTACCCGTACCACCACCAGTTCCCGTACCCGTACCACCACCAGTTCCCGTACCACCGCCAGTTCCTGTACCACCAGTTCCACAGAATGTTGTCCTTATTAATCGATTGAACCAAATTATCCATCAATTATATATGCATTATCCTGCACAATACATAGTGATGGAAATCAATCAAATCATTCATGATTTACAATAGATCCATTTATAATACAATACATTGACGTGCAACTCGGCAAGATATGCAAAAAGAGCATATGTGTAAATACGGATGTATAACAAATCCAATCATTTGGTGTACGATCGGGCAATCTTGCCCAGACAAAAAATGTGAATTCATTTACACAAAATACACATATACTGATTTCTATAGAGGTGCACCAGATGCCTTCATATTGCACGCCTAAATAAGGGGTAGTCACATAGGTTGCATAGAGGATATTGGTTATCGCGATGGACATATCTAGGGTTCGCATCCACTGTTGACGGAAGATCCGATTCCAGAAAATATAACTCGATATATAAAGCGCAATTTGCAAGATACCCAGAATATGATGTCTATAGTACAAGGCAACCCCGGCATTCACTAAGAAAAAGGGGATGGAATATTTTGCGGCATATTGCGAGATTTCAGTAGGCAAGACATTTTCCAAATTAGGACGCGACATATTTATAGAAAACAATAAAAATATATTATCAAGAAAAACGCACATAGACTTGTATCAATAATAAAAATTGAAATCGAAATCTCCCATATTCATTATTTCATAGACGCTATATGACCGAATATATCAAATGCATTTCGAAAAGCCGTACCATGAAACCCTGTTGTTATTATCCTATAGGAAATTCGCTACTCTGTCATATACATCAATATCAGGCGGAATATACGGCGGAAATGATGATGAATTTGGCGCCATGTAGCACATGCCGGAAAACCTTTTATTTCGAAAACGGGGATAAAGTGTGCGAATCATGCAAAATTCGGGCGCAAAAGACGCGCGAGGAATCCCGAGCCAAAGTAGTTCTATGTGACAAAGAGGGATGCGAATACAAACGATCCCAAGAAAATAAATACTGTAAATTGCATCAATTGCAGATTTTCATTGATGAAACCGCGGAATCGGGGAAAAAAGTGTGTTATAACCATACCCGAGGGTGCAGAGAACAACTCGACGCAGAATATACATTTTCCAAATGTGGACCGTGTTTAAAAAAAGACCGGGAAAAAGATCATGCAAAGCGGAATCAAGTGAAAACCTCCGTGGAATCACATATGAATACATGCACGACATGTTGCCAAGTTCGCGTAGCGAATGATTTTATAGGACAAACCGGAACGACAAAAACGTGCAAATCTTGCAGAGATTCCAATAAACGTCAGGATGCAAAACGGGATAAAGAACACCGTCTTGAATTATCTCGAGTAAAGGAAGATACGCCAGCGATAAAATATATTAGATGTAGAAAAAATGCAAGGGATAAAGGTATCCCTTTTGAACTCGAATACGAAACATATTTTGAAATCATTCAAAAACCATGCTTTTATTGCGGGATAGTATCGAATTATCTAGAAACGGAAACATTATACAAAAATGGCATTGATCGTAAAGATAGTGGCGGTGGATACCTATATGACAATTGCGTATCTTGTTGTAAAATGTGCAATTATATGAAGGGTTCGTTACAAGTTACAGTATTCTTGATGCGTATAGAACATATATTGGTTTATAATCATTTGCAATCTGGCGAATTACATCCAAACGCTTTTGCGAATAGCAATGGTTTGAATTATGCTGGATATCGAAATGGTGCAAAAAAAAGAAATTTAGAATTTACTATTACCGAAGAAGAATTTGATAATACGATTATGAAAGATTGTTATATATGTGGCAAAAAACCATTACCACATAAACATACAAATGGTATTGATCGTTATGATAATTCTATAGGATATACTATAGAAAATATTCGACCATGTTGCAAAGAATGCAATTTCTTTAAAAAAGATTTTGCATATAATGATATAATACATCAGTGTGGTCTTATATATCAACAGCATAACAAAACTATAGCAAAGACGCAAGTAACCGATTCGTTAGATGCAAAGACATCGGAACAAGAGAGTCTTATAGAAATACCGAATTGTAGTGTAGTAAAACGAGAACATTCGACAAACAAAATACGAGAACAAGCCAGAATTCGCAAACAACGTCAAATAGAATCACTTAAAGAAAAATACGGCGAAGAAGCGTATAAGGAAATGAGAGCAAAACAAATGGCCGAATACAGAAACAAGAAAAAGAATACCGTATAAATGTAGTTCACGCTTAATATTTTACTATTATAAAATATTAATATTTTTTATTTGTTTTTTGTATGATAATATACGCAATAATACACGTAATAACCAATAATGACCATACATGACACTAGTTTGAGTACGCTACACCTGCCATGCCGCTCATTACACGTAAAACATTGTAATTGACGGCATACACTCTTACCTTAGCAGTCGAGACACCAGAGACGGTAGGCGACGAAAGGACGAGTTGAAGGACGGCATTATCAATTCTGGAAAAGTTACATGATCCAGAAGGTTGGTGCTCTTCAGGGCGAAGAGCGAAGGAGTAGACGTTGATTCCAGTATCCGGGGCACGGGTGTGGTGCTGGAAAGGCTGGACGACGTCAAAGTAGGATCCTTCACGTTCAGAGAAACGATCCTGGCCATTGAGTTGGAGTTTGGCAGTGACGACTGGATTCTCACCCCAACAGTGCATGTCGAGGGCGGTTTCGGCAAGAACGAAAGTTCCGGCGTCAGAGACAGTGGATCCACTGGTAGGGGTAGAATCAAATGGAATGTATGAGCTAGTACTAGTATTCCACTGTCCGTTGGCACCTCCAGAGACGGTGGCATCATCGGCACCAGCCATCTGGAAAAGACCAGATCCGTTAATGAAAGAACTAGATCCAGAAGTTTCAAGAGGTCCACCGAAAGCCATGATGGCATTCGGAAGAGCATCGATGGAGTCGGTGTAGTTGAAAGGCTGGGCACCGAGTGTGTTGAAGAGGACATTGGTAGGATCAAGAGACGAGCAATAATCCACGTTGGAATCAGGCTGGACAACCCAGATGAGTTCCTTGCAAGGATGGTTGAAGTTGAGCTTGATCTTGTTGGATGAAGATCCGACAGATTCATCACCAGTGAACTGGAGCTGTTCAATCAAATATTCATGAGGGTTCTGTGCCATCTTTCTGCGCTCATCAGTATCCAAGAAAATGTAGTCAACATAGAGCGAGGCGGCAACAAGAGACTGCTGGTAAGCAGTTGGGACGGCAACGGAACCGGCGCTACCTGAGGCGAGACTCTTGACGGCCCAGAGACACTCACCAATAGGACGAATATCAAGATTAATTTTAACTTCGTGGTACTGTACGAACCACGTAAACCCCCCCTTTCGGGGTATTTAATAACTTTGCATAGATTTATTTTTGCATATACCTAAAGTTAGGGACTAGACTATATCTTAAGCTATCATTAAGGAGTGTTAATCCTTTTAAGCCCACATTCGTTTAGTCGTTGAACCTTCCTCATGTCCTACATGTATCAAGCGGATTTAGAGGCTTGGCTGCGGATCACCTGTTTCAGATTATGTTATATTACTATAATCTTCATGTAGTGGAGTTTTTACCATACCCGAGTTCTATTCTCGGCCATTAGTATATTTCTATACTAACTTGGTATCCAAATGAAACATACAATTTTCTCCTACGACCAAGGGAAGGGGTCGTAGGGGAAACCGTAGGTTTCCCTACCTTTGAGGATTTCCCGCAATTTGAACGTGTTGCTACATAATGAGTAATAGTTTATTCAACATAGGAATAAAAAATTACGCACATGCAACTAGCATCTGGGTTTGATGAACATTTTCATCCCGAGACCACAACAAATTTTTACTAAAGCAGGGCTCGGATGCTTTAGTTTGGATACTTTTCCGCCCTACAGATTTTAAGGCGATCAAAGGAAGAGCAAGTCCTGGGTTTCTGCAAAACCAGAACAAGAGAGGAATGTAGAGGGTAGTTTCAGGAAGAGAATTGCGAGGGGCACAGACCTGGTTAGGAGCACCGGCGGCAGAGCAAGGACCAGAAATACCAGCAAAGTTAGGATCAGTAATGTAGGTAAGTTGGGTGGTGTGTCCAATGATCTTGAAGTATCCACGCTGTTGTTCGGAAGACATGGTGAGCTGGTTCCAGATGTGCATCCAATCACCATACTGGCGATCGATGCGCTGGCCTCCAATCTCGACTTCAACCTGGGCGATGATCTGTTCACCGACGTAATCTAACCAACGAGCATAAACACCAGCATTGGTAACACCAGAACCATTAGAAGCCATTGACTGGTTGATTTCAGGGAGAGTTACCTGCAAGTAAGTGCGGTAAGCCAAATCACCGTTACGGGAGATGGTGCAAGTAACACGACGACCGAAATCAGCCTGACCAGAAAATGTCTGTTCAATGGATTCCATGGCAAAGTTGGTATGTCTGCGGTAAGAGACTTTCCAGAAAGTAATCTCGGGGGTTCCAGTAAGGAAAACATCTTGAGCACCGTAAGCGACGAGTTGCAATAGACCTCCAGCCATTTTTATATAGTAGTAAAAGATAATATTTTGGCGGAAATAGATTTAAAAGATTTTGCTAAATATAATTCCAGAAAAATTCATGAATACATTTAGGATCAAACGGTAGAGTCATATAGATTGAATATTCTATATGACTTATGACGGGAGAGACAGGTTGGATTCAATGAATTTTTCTAAATAATCTTGCTGAAAGATTTCTTTTTTGTTTTCGTGTTTTTTTGAGAAAATGTAGGATTCTTGGACCTTTTTGACGGCCCATCCTTGATCGATGGCGTTTATGATAAAGACCATTTTTTGAAACGTTTTTTGTGACATTTCGATGGAGGAGGACATTTTTATAATACCGTGTGGTCTTTTTTCTTGTATTTTTCTTTATTTTACGTTTTGTGTAATTTCCTCCTTTTTCTTTTCCTACTTTACCATTTACATGTTTTGATGAAGATGCAGATACTGATCCGTATACTGATGTGTATACTGAATTGTGTGCGGATTCAAAAGCATACGTCAATGTAGGTGTCATTCTATAATTTATAAAATTTATTATATATTCTTCTATACTTTTCGAAAAACGATATAATTTAACTAATGGATCAACAGGTAATGTATCAACAGGTAATGTATCAACAGGTAATGTATCAACAGGTAATGTATCAACAATACACTTATGAATAGAGTCAATATGTGTACTTATATTTCTATACATAATTGATAATTTATTTTTCAAAAAATCCACGCATCTAAGTGTTTTTCCTGCTTTATTTGCACTACCTTGACTTCTTTCATAATTTAAAAATGATTGGATATCAGATATAATATCTTCTGGTACTTCTTCTAGTACTACACTATGTTTGGGTTTTGTATAAAGTTTTGTATAAAACATAATTGAAATTTCATTTATAATTTGGTTTAAACTATTTAAAATACTTGTCTGTATATTTCTAAATTTTTTTAAATTTTCATCTGTATCACTATAATTTTGTTCTTCGAATTGAAATGCAGTTATTATATTTTTTTGCATAAGAAGACATGAGACAAAATCTGGTTGAAAATCTGCTTCATTAAATAATTGACTTTGAACAGACTTTTCAAATATATCTAAAATTGAATATATTGTAATTTCAGTGCCCGACTTATTGTTCCAACCATTCATACGAGTCTTTTCAAATAAAACAATTTTAGATTCATAGCCTGGATCAACTATTTCTGATATAGAATGATAAATTGTTCCAATTTTTGCATCTGCAATAAATAATTCTACTGGGTTTACATCTTCAATTACTTGTGTATTTGCATTTTCAACATTTGCAGAACCATCTGCTTCAGTTACAGATCCTCGAACTACAGCATCTACATAGTTAGAATTTATCTCACCTTCGCTTTCTGTAAAAAGTTTAAAATGACCTAAATCTGTAGTATGTACAACATTTTTCAATGTAAATTGTGTTATTGGGACGTTTTTGATTACTTTTGCTGTTAGGTCGGTAATAAATGGATTATGTGAAAATAGTCTGAATTTGTCTACAACACATTCTCCAAACTTTTGTGAAGAACCAATATCCATACATTTTAAAGCTAAACAACATGATTCATAAATATCATAGTTTAATAGTTTTTCTTCATAATCATCTGCAGTCATACTATGTATTATTGTTTGACGATCTCTTATTTCATCTGAAAATCCATCGAACCAATGATCGTGTTCTTGATGACGAGAAGAAACACTATTGGAATTTTTATCATATAAAAAATCATATAATTCTTTCATAAAAGTATCATGTTCATCCTGAGATTTAGATTTAATTGATTCTAAAAAATTCAATACATAATATTTTAAATTTATATCATATTCTATATAGTAAAAATCTGGATATTTTTGTTTTAAAAAAAAACATATTAAATGTAATTTATTGGTATATTCATTTGCTATTTTAATTTTAGGTATTTTTGCATAATCATGACCTCTCCAATCTTCACTCTTTAATAATAATGTATGATTACCTGTTGATACATTTTTGCTTAATTTATATAAAAACATTACTGTACTACAATTTAATAGTACATTTGTATCAATTAAAAAATCTATCTTTAATGATAATATATAATTAGTCATTCTAACATATTCTGAATTTGTTTTGACGAAATCTAATATTTCAAATAATTTGGTACAATCATCTGAACCCTTAGTTAAATCAAATTGTTGTAATTGTATACCTGGATACTTATTTTTTAAATCATTAGGAGATAAAACCAAAGTATGCAATTGTTGTATTCTATCTTCCATATGTCTTTCATACAAATGTAGTATTTCTTTTAGTATCTTTGAACAGTCTTCTTGATACACTAATAGTTCTATTACTTCATAATAAAATGGTATTAATAAGATTAATATTTCTCTGCTACATAAAATAAATTTGGTAGATATTCGATTGATTGTAACAGATGTAACTGTCGGAATCCCCGACTTTGCAGCATTTGCCGCACCACAAAAATCATATGTTACAAATGCAATTCGTTGTCCATCATCTAATGCAGGAATTACTTGACGAGCTGTATTTACATCTAACAATGATTTTAACATTAGGTATTTCATTGATAATTCATATATAAATTGTATATGACCTATATGAAAAGTAGATGGTGATGTAGATGATGTTTTATTAAAATTATTATATAATATACGTATTAATTCGGGATACATGGATAACATATCGATTAAACTATTTACCAACTCAAACAACCAGAATTCATTAAATTCTTTTCGGTTTAATTTATGTATGTTTTCTTCATTGCCTGTATATTTTTCACAAAAATTACTATATGACTTCAAAAATAAATTTTCTCTAACAGATGCGGATATGGCTGTGACAGCTCGAGTAGTTCTACCAGATTGTTTTGTTGAAGAGGGGGGTACAGTGTGGTTTGTCTTATATTTTTTATCCACATAATCAAGTTGATGCGCATAATTAAGTAATTCTTGTATACCTGTTTCATCAAATGTACATAATTTATATACTATCATGATTAAATCGCATAAAATGCCTGCAATAGTTAAATCGCCACTTATTAATAAACCAGAAACAGAACAATTTCTCCCTTCAAATAATTTCATAAATTGTAATTTCTCTAATTGTCCTTTACATTGATCCATTCCTTCTTTTCTTAGTTCATAAATAGATTTTAGTTTAGATAACTCTGAATCATAGTCAAACCTTTCTGTAGTATTTTTCATTCTTCTCATACAAGTTACTTTCATGCGTAGATCTTCTTCTGAAATATCTTTAAAATAAAATTTAAATACAGGTTTATTTGTAGGAACAATAGTAAAATTTTCATCAGATGAATCTTTATCACTAATATTTTCAGTTTTTAATGTAAAATGTTCCTTTAAACGTGTCATATTTATTTTTTGAGATTTTAAATGTTCTTGAGATAAAAGTGGTTGGCGTATTTCAGAATTCGATCTACTTAATGGTGGTGTCGGTACTTGCATATTTGTCTGTGGTTGTATGTTTGTCTGTGATTGTAATTGTTTTTGTTTTTCCTCTTTAATAGCTTCATCAACAGCATCTTTAACAGCCTTTTCATGAGCCTTTTTTCCCCTGTATCTTCTTGCTTGTGATTTTGTTAGTGGTTTAGCGGTATCAGCAGTATTATCATTAACAACATTAGGCAATTTGCGTTTTTCATCATGATGTTTGTTAGATTCATTGCCGTTAGATGCATCATCATATTCGTGAAATTCGTGAAATTTGCGAGATTTGCGAGATTGGCGAGATTGGCCATAATTGTTGTTAGATTTGCTAGAATCGGATCTTGGATCAGTTAACGAACCATCATTACTAAACTTATTACTAATGTTAGATTTGTGTTTTTTTTTGTAATTTCTATCTCGCAATTCATCGCGAGATATTTGAGATTCATCATGAGATTCATCATCGGGACTCTCACGTTTTGGCTCTAAGGCTTTTAACTGGTTTAAATTTAATCCTGACTTTAATCCTGACATTATTAATGCTGTGTTTACGTAGTCATTTTCTCCATTACTATTATTATAGCTTTTGTTCAATATATCAATAAGATCGAATTGATTATTTACATATTTACGACTTAATATATTTATTTCATCTTCGGATATACCTTGATGTATAATATAATAAAACATACTTAATTTATCAAATAATTCTTTTTCTCGAATTTTAGTTGATTTGTTTGATGGATGAAATAAAATTTCCGTTCCCGTTTCCATTTCCGTTCCCGTTTTCATTCCCGTTTTCATTCCCGTTTCCGTTCCCGTTTTCATTCCCGTTTCCGTTTCCATTTCCGTTCCCGTTTTCATTCCCGTTTTCGCAGAAGTTGATTCTGGGTGTTTAAGAAGATTACTACTTGAAAAATTATAACTTGGATAACTTGGAAAAGTTTGATCTACGTCATGTTTTGATATGGATTCCAAAAAAAATCTGTCTTTTAATTTCATATTTGATTCATCAAATGCATTAAAAATATTTTTTTTATAACTATATTTATTATACAATAATCGGGATAATTCATCTTGATTATTTATATAACCATTCACAATTTCATTTATATTTGGGGGTTTTAAGTTCAATATGCGATAAAAAATATTTAATTTGTTACGTAATGATGATTCTTCTGATTCCATGATGATAATAATATATAATACACACCCATAAAAAAAGATATAAAAATACAAAAACGTTTAAAAGATACAATTCCAAAAATGGCGCTAAAACGAACCAATCAATCAAAAATACTTTAGCACCATTCATGAAAAACATACCGAAATGCTAAACTCATTTGATGTGATTGAAATTGTATAATATATTATATAATATATAATAATGAGTTCAAAACCTTCTAGAAAACCTTCTGGAAAAGTTTATGGAAAAGTTTCTAGAAAAGCTTCAGCTTCTGAAAAAGCTTCTGGAAAAGCTTCAGCTTCTGAAAAAGCTTCAGCTTCTGAAAAAGCTTCAGCTTCTGGAAAAGCTTCTGGAAAAGCTTCTGAAAAAGCTTCTGAAGAAGTTTCTAATGAATATGATGTTAATGGTATCGATGCTGAAATACAAGATGATGATAACCCACGTATTAATATAAGTAATCAATTGAAAACTCTATGTAGTATAAAGTGTTCTGTATTAGATACGGAAAATATACCTGCCTCAAGTATAGTGCCAATAGATGAAAAGGCAACAACTGGAGAAACTCAACCTATAAATATAGAATACGATTTAAAATCTTCAGAAATTTATACGGCATTAAATAATTTTACTAAAAGATTATATAACACAATAATAAAGTATTATACGAATATAACAAATGATGAGAAAACAAAATACATGTTAAACAGTGAAGGTAGAGGTATAGTTGTGAGTAAAGAAAAATCATACGGATTATGTATCAGTTATCTTAAAGAAACAAATTCGGGTCCTTTTTTACCTGTAATTGATTATTATGTTGAGAGGGGGGGTTCTTTGTTTGGCGTACTAGTAAATAATAATGATAGACGCCAACATTTTTTGTCAAATATCCCTTCTGGACGTGATTGGTGGACTGAACCAGACCAACAACACAGAATTAAATGTATACACGATATGACACTTTTTTTAATTTGTAGTATATCACCTAATAATACATCCCTCGTATCAAATGCTCTAACAAAGGCTCTTAAAGATAAAATCGAGGAAAATTTTACTACGCAAGAGAGAATTCAAGATATTGTAGCACTCTACAAAGATATTAGTGAAAAAATGGATTCAGATACAAGACAATTCCTAGCCACTGCACTCGCTAGATCAAAAGATTATAATGCTTTTAATAGATCTCTTGGATGGCCTATTACCACAAGACAACAATATGATGATAAAATTAATGAAAAATATTTATCAAATTTTTTAACAGCGACACCATGTATAAATCAAATTTCATCAGATCAATTTGCGGCTGCCATAGCGGCAGTATTACAATATATTTATTGTGATTTTACTAATACTCAATTTACAACTGTACATTTATTACAAAAAATAGGAAGTGCAACAAGTTATATTGAATTAACTAATAAAAATATTATTATTATTGCATATATTTTGGTTACTATTCAAGATAGTGAACTAAGATCCAATATACCAAGATCCAATATAATTTTTTGCATTAATTCATTAATAGGACGTATGAAATCATTATTACAAAATTTAAACCCTAGTGGTACTATACATTTTGACGTTATGAAATTTGAAGATTATTTACAAATAATTTTTAGTGGTAGATTACTTAGTCAAGAATTTGATGATCGTGCTAAAAATTTTTTACAACGAATTATATGTAGGTTTATAATTGATGTGACACCTCATATTAATGAATTATTACAAAACCACATATACGTCTCTACAGCCGAAAGATTGTGTAGAGAAAACCCTAAAAGTATAACAACACGAATTTTTGAATTATCAAAACTTATATATAATCATATGTTTCCTAATGTAAATCCTACAAGTGATAATACAATAGAAGAATATTTAAAACATATTTCTATGATTTTAGGATTTATAGATGGTTTATACGGTCATGATTTTACGAATAATAAGTATTTACATAGCATAATACAATTATTATTTGAAGAAATGAAACCATTTTTATTACCAACATTACTAGACCCAGTAGACATGCGAAAAGCGTCATCATCATCATCATCATCATCATCATCATCATCATCAAGAGCAGTATCATCTTCATCATCAAAAGCAGTATCATCTTCATCATCAAAAGCAGTATCATCTTCATCATCAAAAGCAGTATCATCAACAAAAATGGCAAGAGACGCTTATGAAACTACGATTCATAAACTATTAAAATTTGTACATAATAATCGAGGTTTACTATCTAGTGATAGTTATGATGGAGAAAAGATTGCTATATGTAAGTTATTAAAAACGTTTGATATATGTATGATAGATTTATATATTGATAGTGATAGTGATATTTTTACAACATATATAAGAGTGTATGATACAATCTACTATATGCGTTCACTTATAAGTAGAGATGATGTTTCTGTTGTACCAAAAAACATTGAAATTGTATTCAATAAAATGACATTTTTGCAAATAGATATTGCAAGAGATGCAGGTAAAACTGCAAATTTTCATGCATTGTGCGAAGCGCAAAAAATGATTGAATCAGACAAACCAAGATTTTTTCCGAAAACAAATGATCAACCATCTCGTATTCAAACTGTAATTAATGCAGGTGTTGTTAAAGATGGTGCGGGTTTAACCACTATAGGTGACATTATTCTTTTGAATGGTAATAGCAGTGAACCTAATGCTACACATAATGAAACATTTAACATAAAATTACAATGTATAAAAGATGGCAAATTATACACTCTTAAGATTAATTACGATCTTTTTTGGGGTGTAACAAATGATCAATTACGTAGAAGATATCAACATCAAGAAAGAGAAAAAAAAAACACAGTACTTTCTTCAGTAGAAAACATTAGTAATATAGTAATTACAGATGTTTATGCAGCAAATTCCAAAGTCATAATTGATGAAAAATTGCTAATTAAAACTTTTGAATTCAAGTTATTAATACGAAAATTTCTTGAGGGTGATAAGTCAATACGAACATTATTTCAAAATATATCATATACATTATCATTTTTTGAAGGTTCTTCGTTTAGTAAACATGATCAAACACGCTTTATGACAATATTTATAAAGACACAATTATTTCAAGATGTTTTTCAAGATATATTGGATCCATATCTCATGTATAATATATATTTAAAAAAATTTGTATTAGTATTTATTTCACTTTTATGTAAAATTGTATATAATGTTATTATTTCAGTGGAAACAGAAGAAGAGAAACAAAAGAAAATAGCATTAATTAATCAATTATTAACTGAGTTTGTAAATTTTTTTAAGCACGAGACAATACTGCGCGAATTCAACAGTAAACATGTAGTTCCAGAAACTAATAGACTCAAACGAGCATCAGCAAATTATACAACTACAACTGCTGATGATTCTAATAGATGGCTATCAATAGCACATGCCCGAGCGAGTCAAGTTCCAAAACAAGTGATACAAGAACTGCCACTAGAAGCGGATTCAAAAGCGAATTCAAAAGTGAATAAAATAACAATAGATACATCCAACCCGAATGAAACATTTATAAGATTACATACAGACACAGCAGTGGGAGTGAAAAAAGGTTTTCAAGATGTCAGAGATGGCAGGAGTGCCAACTTCGGAAAAAAATATACATTGAAATCATCAAAAGAAGTACCGATAGTACCACCACCACCACCATCATCAAGAGTGGTTGCATTGGCCTCATCCAAAATATCACAACTACCGATACCACCATCATCATCGTCGTCATCATCATCATCCAATATAGCACCACCGATACCACCAATGGAATCATCATCCAATATAGCACCACCGATACCACCATCATCATCGTCGTCATCAGTTTCGTTTACAGCTGCAAAAAGAAAATTGGAAGAATTAAGATCATCGAAGAACCCATCAAAAACATCAAACCTAAAAAACGCACCTAATATATTCCTTGAAAAAAAGGTAACTAAAGAAACTAAAAAAATGGAGCATGAAGTTCTGAAGAATGCAGTTGATGAGACTAACTTCACAATGACCGGGGAGGTATTGAAAAACTTAATCCGCATAGCGACATCATCAGTGGCAGAAGGCAAAAAAGATAATTTGTCAGAAAATGAGATTAGAAAACTTATATTAACCGCACAAAAAATTGGTAGTATAAAGAGAGAGAATCAGTATACAGAAGAAACCAATCCAAATAATCCAAATAAAAAACCAAGAATGGATAATAAAGGAGGAAGATATCCATCCAAAAAAATACACACCCATAAAAAAAGATATAAAAATACAAAAACGTTTAAAAGATACAATTCCAAAAATGGCGCTAAAACGAACCAATCAAAAACAATCCAGCACCATCGACGAAAAACATACCGAAATGCTAAACTCGTTCGATCTCATTGAAACAAATAAAATACCACAATTATTAGAAGAAAGATCCCAATTAAAGATTCATCTAAAGACGCTCATCAAAGATTCGAAACAGAGTAGTCATATAGATGAAATTATGGAGATCAAGGACAAGATCCGTCTTTTAAAAGAAGAAATGACAATTTTAAAAAATCAACGGAAAACCTACCTTTTAGAGAATTCGAAATACATTTTCGACTATTTTGAACAAAAAAAAGACATTTCTGTAGGAGGGGGTAAACAAAATACCAACGTCCTCCACACTTTTTTCAAAATCAAATCCGTCCATCCTGAATCAGAAAATCTGAATAGCGATCGATATCAGCAATCAAAATCCACTTATCAACTCTATTGGAAAAATGTAAACAACGAAATCATCAATATACAAGATTTCGTTGTTTCGAGCGATATTTGCGAATTTTGCAAACAGGGTGAAATGATCCCCCAGGATGAAGAAGGCATTCTCATTTGCAATAACCAATCCTGTGGCAAATTCATTTCTTATATCGTGGATAATTCGAAACCGTCAAATAAAGAACCGCCCAATGAAGTGTCCTATACGGCTTATATCCGACTAAACCATTTCAAGGAAATCCTCTCACAATTCCAGGCAAAAGAGACGACACAGATTCCCGCATCCGTCATTGATGCCGTGAGATCCCGCATCAAAAAAGAGCGGATCAAAGATTATAAAGAAATCAATTACGATAAAATGCGCGAGATTCTCCGGAAATTGGGTCTCAATAAATATTTCGAGCATATCCAATACATCAATTCCATTTTCGGAATCAAACCGCCCATTATGAACGAAGAACTACACGAAACCTTGTGCGTCCTTTTCATTGAAATCCAGAAACCATGGGCGGTCCATTGTCCTCCCAACCGCACGAATTTCTTCAATTATACATATACGCTCTATCAACTATGTGTTCTATTGGACCAAACGCAGTATTTACCTTATATTCCCATGATGAAAGATCGCGAGAAACAATTGGAACAGGACATGATATGGAAAATGGTGTGCAAAGATCTCGATTGGGTCTTTTTTCCCACAGTTTAGACACAGGAAGTCATATAGGAATACGTTCTATATGACTGAAATAATGGCACGCGAGATTTGTCCTATAGGATTATATGGAATTGGAAGCGAAAGTAGACCGTTTGTTGGATCTTGCCGATCTGGCCGATTTAGCGGAATAATTGGCACGTCCAATAAAGGGTTGTATATGAAATAAATTGCGTTCTTTGCATTTTTCATTCTCATCTAAATCGAACTGACCTTCGTACAAAAGAGATAAACGAATTGTATGCCGGGGATATATATTCTTCTACGTATTCTTCTACGTCTTCGATTTTAATCAATTCTGCTAAAAGATTTTTTGGTAATATAACTTCGCGTTCGTTTGTATGCATAAAAACATCTTCAAAACCGTATCTATATCTTTTACACCCTTGAACATTTTAAATGGAACTTTTTAAGTTGTTTCAAAAAAATAAAAGAGGTTCAAGGACCCGTATACCCAGTATATCCTATAGGACCCGTATACCCAGTATATCCTATAGGACCCGTATACCCAGTATAACCATTTGGACCCATATACCCAGTATAACCATTTGGACCCGTATACCCAGTATATCCTATAGGACCCGTAAAACCACGACGTCCAGGAGATCCTTTTGGACCTATACAATCATTGTAATTTTCATTCCGTATGCGAAGCCTATGAGACATATACAAATTGCCTACATATGGTGTCGTAAAAATGCGTTCTGATAGAATAATTACTATTGTAAAATAGAAAACATATTATTTTGATGAAAAATATGTTTTACGCAAAGAAATGGTTTATGCGATACGAATACCACCGGCAACACCAGTACCAATAGCCATACCAGCACCATTACGTGCACTCACACCCATGGATGGGATAAAGACGTCAAGAACGCTAAAGGTTGCGGCAGCAGTCAATGCAATAATAACGACTTCTTCAACCTTCAATGTCTTCTGAGGGATAGCATAAGCGGCAATTGCCACCATGATACCCTCAATAATGTATTTGATAGCCTTTTTGACAAGTTCTCCAAAATCGAACACGTTGCTCATTGTTATATATTATATAAAATAAAAAAATGTTTGATTTAATATAAAAACACTTAAAACGAAAACTCCTAAATTTATATAATGTCGGGATTCGAGAAAAAAACGCTAAATGATGGATCTATAAATCCTAAATATATAGATCTATGTGACGAAGATGCGCCAATCGCCGGACAAAAGTTCGCGTGTATTTCTTTCATTTCACCCGAAAAGGTTCTTGAAAAACGCGAGATTTTCATATTTGACGAATTTATCAAACAATGGGATTTTACTAAATCTATGGGAAAGTTCTTTGATTTCATTCATTTTTTGTCCTATAAATATTCCCTAAATGTAGAAACTGTTATGGAGGATTATACTGAATTTGTCAAGGAGGAGAATATCAAACTAAAAGGGGAAAGTGTATATGACGATTTCAAAACATTTGTAGATAAGAATGAAGATGCACTCACGCAAAAATTCCAATTGCAAAATCAATTCCAGACTTCTGTACGCGGACTAAAAGTCCGCGGTGTATTCCCAACCCAAGAAGAAGCCGAAATGAAATGCAAAAAGATCCGCGAATCCGATCCCAATCACGATATTTTCGTGGGTCCAGTAGGGATTTGGATTCCATGGGATCCGGATGCATACAAAACTGGGCGCGTGGAATTCTTGGAGGAAGAACTCAATCAGTTGCACCAAGAAAAGATGAAGAACGAAGCAAAAGCAAAGGAAGATTTCGAAAAGAGAATCAAAGATGCAAAGAAAAAGGCGATCGAAGAGAATATCAAGAAAGCATCACAGAGTGGCAACAAACTCACTCAGACCATCGACGAAGAAGGCAATCTAGTGGGTGTCAAGGAAACCGTCAATTTCGAAGAGCGCGAAGTAGCAGAAGATAAATAATTTCGGGATTATGTCATATAGAAATATCATGTGTATATATCATATACATGATAGAAACGGAACTCACTGCGGTCGTCGTTATTTTAACAAACGCGGAATATTATCCCCGCGCGCTAAATACCATCCGCGATATAAGATCTATGGGACAATGGCAAGGAGATCTTGTGGTAATTCCCGTGGATTTCGCGATTCCCGGGGATACGATAAGGGAGTATAATATTCAGGTGAAAATATTCGACCGAATCGATCTATCGGACATGCTGATTGGGATTGGACCCGATGGATTCTTAGGAACAGATCGCCGGGAACTCGTGAAATTGGTGCAATGGGAAAAGATTCACGTATTCGACGAATGGTTTGCACAATGGGATCGCGTGATTTATTTCGACGCCGGATTTCGTGTGGTAGATCGTGTGGATTATTTATTAGAAGCCGATTGTACGGGCTCTATTATAGCCCCAAATGACGCGGGATTTCCCGATGGAGATCGCGGACCAAAAACGGATTCCCGATTTAAACGGCTTGTATATCACCATGCATCAAGGGAAGTGATTGCACAGATGAAAATGGATATCGGGGAAAATTGTATGACCCAGGAATATTTTTGCAATTGTATGTGGGTATATGATACGGCGATTCTACAATATACAAATATAAAACACGAACTCATTCAAATGGCAAATCGATATCCAGTATGGGTTTCCAATGAAATGAGTGTCATGAATGCAGTACTCAATGTAAAATGGGGGATCTGGCGACAAATGAATTCGAGGAATCAAAACGGCAAATACATGTATGCATGGACAGAACAAACGTTACAAACACATCCCACGACCTATCGTGATTATTGCTATATCAAATATGCATCGACAATTTAGTAATCCCAATCTTCTTCTTCTTCTTCTTCATCCAATAGTCCTATAGGATCATCTATACCTGGTTTGAATGCATTCTCTATAAAATAATTGCGTTCATCTACCGTAAGTAGTCCCCAGATAATGTGTATTTGACGAAATACATTGGAATTACTATTCAAATATTTAATAAATTGTTGGGCCGTAGATACATTGTTATTTCTGAAACTCCGGCGAATAATTTCGTAAAATCTTTCTACAAATCCCGAATTCATGGGATAATACCCATTCATATAGCCCAATAGATCATTGACAATCCAAAATTTATCTTCGGGTTCATTTTCATGGAAATCTACAATATAGATTCTATAGTACAAGTCATATAGAGAATTCAATGTATAATGAAAATTGTGGATATCATGACATAAAAAGAGAGGTTGTGGATTCATGCTATAGGACATGATATGCATACGGACTTCTTCTGGAAGTCTATGAATATTACGAATCATATCATTTGAAATCATTTTGTATTGTATAATATAAAAAATATTTTTATATTATTATCTAGAATCGAATACACCTTGCTGTAATTAACTGCCCCCCCCTCAAAAAAAGGATATACTTTAGATTAAAAGTGTAACAAGTCATATACGTCTTGCAATCCGTCGATTTCGAAATGAATCACGGGTGGTGCGGGCCATTCGGAATAAGGGGTGGCTTTCGTCGTTGGTCGATCCATTGCGAGCAATGTATGTAGTGCGCGTAGCCTGCGTTCCATTGGGGGTATTTTCATTGACAATTTCCGGGAAAGTTGTTTCCACCGCCATTCAAACTGGAGTGCGGCAGGCCAATCGGGGAATCCCGAGATATGGCAAACACGGGTCCACGTTTCCCCTTGAGCGACTTTTGCATGGGTTGCATGCGCCCCCCCCTTGATTTCGCAATTATGCTGTCTTAGTCGATGATCGAGATCCACTGTTGCACCTATGTAAGTTGCCCCTTTTGTGGATTGTAAAAAGTATACAAAACAAGTATTTGACATATGTACTATAGGACAATTACATCTATTTCATTTTGTCACAATTATCAATCCATTTTTTAACTATCATATAATCCACAGGTTGAGTTGTCGCACAAATTTCAATACTATCTTGATATGTATCGATGCGGTCTGTCATATAGATATTATATTTATTGGGTTTTATCAAGATTCGATTGACATGTTGTATGTGTAATATCATATTTGATAATTTGATAAATCTAGACATTGTGTATTATTCTGGAATACATTTATATTATTTGCGATTCTACCATTTTGTCTTTTTTACAGTAATCGGATTCGTCCGTTTCTTGCCCTTGGTCGGATCATATGCATCTTCTTCGTCGTCTTCCGCTAGATTTTTCGACATTTCCCAGAATTCTTTTGTTCCCAATTTGAAATCGGGGCGATCCTGTGCTTTATACCAGAAGACTTGATCCCCGATTTTGTTCGATTTCGCATTATTATTAATCACCATACATTCGAAATTCTCCGTTGTTTGATCCATGACGGAGCAGAAACTTTCCAATGTGGGAAACATGGATGCATAATTCTTCCAGATGCGTTCGCGATTCGAGAGATAGTTCTCACGCAGGATAAATACATAATCGATATTTGTACGCAATTGAGGAGGAATACCTAAAGGATATTGCATGGTGATAATAAGCATGACTTTCCAATGCCGACCATTCATAAAAAGGAGTCGCATCATTTTGTCTTTTGACCACGAATTGTCATATAGACAATCATCGAGGATGACAAACGTCCGGGGATCAATCGTGGTTTTTTTGTAAGCATCCATCTCCCCCTTTACCTGTTTTAGGACGGCTTTTTGCCGGCGTAAAATATTCTCGATTAGAACCGTATTATACTCATCGTGAATAAACAATTTAGGTACATGTTTCGAATAAAATCCATTGGCCATTTCCGTGCCTGAGATGACTGTTCCTATAGGAATATCTTGATGGTGCCAAAGGAGATCTTTTACTAAAAACGATTTTCCTGTATCGCGCCTCCCGATAAGAACAATGACGGGCCCTTTATTTTCGTCCGGCTTGAATGTAATCGAACGCATATCAAATTTTTTCAATTCTAGAGTCATATAGTTATATATTCTACGATATTATTTCATATACCAATAAACGTATTTTGATGAATAGATGGATTCCTAAAACGAGTTTCTATATGACAGATTTTATAGGATTGTCGAGATATTTTACACGGAAGGTTGAATTACACCAATAGATGAGTTTAATAAATGCAAAAAGATATGTATATCATTCTATAATGTCAAAAATCGCAATCCGATACTGCAAAATAAAAAAGCCAAACATGGAAACTTTAGAAAAACCCGAAAACGAAAAAAAAGAGTCCTTGTATTCTCCTTTTTCTATTCGGAATGTGCAATGTTATAATCCCATATATTCTCAATTCTTCAAAATGAATGAAACGAATTATGATTCTATCGGACTCAACCACAAATATCATATAGTAAATTTGAATACGGTGATTGACGTGGATTCCGAAGAAGAATCAAACCGACCCGTCTTTGTGAAATTCTCCCCCCTATTAGATCCTATAAGATTCATGATTGGAAAATACAAAGATGTCCCGGTTTCTCTTCCCACTATTCAATCCACGGAAATGATGGATAAAATAAACCACCCCCAGAATGCATCCTATACTGACAATCTATTCTATTATTTATCAAGTCAGGCATTGCATCATTATGGGATTATAAATGCAATCGATTATTATGGATCTTTTTTAGGAATTCAGGAAAAGTATCGAATGGACGTTGCCGAAGATATCGAATATTTGAATTCTTCGCGTTACTATACAGAAAACAAAGGGAAACTTTTCACGGTAGATGATGCGGATTTTGACCCATTTACCAATATTGGATCCAGAGGAAATAAACATCGAATTGCATTTGTAGACGACGAATCCGATGAAATGATTGAACTCGATGTCGAAGATCTAGAATTGAATCCTATAGAACAATCCGAAAATGGAGAAATAGAAGAAGTCTATGAACATGTTTCAAATCATTCCTCTACGGTTTCTACAAATGATAGTGAAGTCAATTATACAGACGACGAAGGCGAAGAAGAAGGCGAAGAAGAAGAAGACTCATCGAATGCTTGGGAAGATGTATCGGAACAAGATGATTCATCCGAAGAAGAAGAAAGTGAACATGTAGTATATGCCTATATTCACGATTATCCTATACAAATGATTTGCCTAGAAAAATGCGAAGGAACATTGGACGAATTATTAGAGAACGATTTACTGGATGAAAATGAGGCTTCTGCGATTCTCATGCAGGTCATTGTAACCCTTCTCGTATATCAAAAACTCTTTGATTTCACCCACAATGATCTTCATACAAATAATATCATGTATGTATCCACCGATGTAGAATTTCTATATTACAAGTACGCAGGAGTCACATACAAAATCCCTACATATGGCAAAATCTTTAAAATCATCGATTTTGGTCGCGCCATTTACACATTCCAAGGAAAACGGTTTTGTAGCGATAGTTTTCAATCCGGAGGTGATGGATTTTCCCAATACAATTGCGAGCCATTTTATGACGACAAGAAAAGTCGCGTAGATCCGAATCCCGCTTTTGATTTGTGCCGTTTAGGATGTTCCATCTATGATTTTCTATTTGACGAGGATGAAGATTTAACGCAAATAGACGATTTCCAAAAAACGATTCTGCGATGGTGTACAGATGATAAAGGCAAAAACGTGCTTTACAAGAAATCGGGAGAAGAGCGGTATCCCGGATTCAAATTATATAAAATGATTGCACGCACGGTTCATCTGCATACTCCAGAAGCACAATTGGCATTTCCCTTTTTCGCAAAATTTGCAACGAATGGTCCTATAGAAAATATAATTGATATTGATGCACTTCCAAAATATATTTCATGAAACGAGAAAAAATGCTGTATTATATTATAATGGATTGTTTGCGATTTACAGATGATCAAGTGACAGATCTCATAGATAAATATGAAATCGAAATTACGGGTGATCGTGTGGTAACCATCCAAGAACTTAGTCATACTAATTGGAAAAATAGATTGTCGGGTAGTCCTGCAAAAATGAATAAACCAAATGGAGTAGGTCCAGTTATAACAAATATTAGAAAAGTGAAAAGTGGAGAAATACAATTGAAACCTGGATACCTTTATAGAGTATCTACTGTAAATGACGATAGCGCGGATAGATATATATATGATTTTTATATTGGGAGGTTTCATCGGTTAGATGCAAAAGGGTTAGTATTTAATGCATGTATTCAATTATTTAAAGAAGAGGATCAAATTGTAAAAAAGGATTTATGTCATCAATATGATTATATCGAGGAAAAATACCATAAAAAAAACTACGTGATCCCCTTTCATTCAAATATTACAGAAATACAAAAATTGGGAAATCCCATAGTGAGTCCAAATAAATTATTGCGTAGACAAATATCAAATAAACAAGGATCTTTATTTAACCGTCACAATCAATCTTTGCAAGATATCGCAAGATATTCGATTTTACAAAATCCGGAATTAATGAAAGAAATACAAGGAACACTTTATTATCCAATGATGCAAAATTATATCGAAGGGAAAATCGATGCCAATAGACAAAATAGATCTACTACACGAAGACCATCTCGTATATCACGAGGAGGAACTCGAAAGAGAAGAAAACGAAATTACACTGCCCAAAAATAATTTTATTTTTAACCAAAGGTTAATGTAATATAGATGATTTATTATTATACTCAATGCGTGTGATTGAATCACGACAATTCGGGCATAATGGTGCTATATTTATTGATATATGGGTTTTTATGCATTTTCCGCAAAATTCATGTTTGCAATTAAATCTCACATCCGATTGGTTTTCATAACAAATAATACATTCCTCTGTAAAATAGAATGTATTATTTTCTTCGTACTGGATATCTACAATTGGTCCTATAGATTCTACACCGCTTGTATCCACTACAAGATCCAAGTACTGTTCTTCCTCTTCTTGCAAATATTCTTCTATAATGGGAATATGTTCAAATATTTTATCTACAGTAATACCTTCGCCAAAATGGTCTTCTAATTCGGCGATTGCGTTTCTTTGTATCATAGATACAATTTCAACGAAAAGTGGGCTGTATCGCCAAACATGTCTCGAGGTTTCAATCAACAATTTTTCCATGGATTATATCCAACGATTATATCCAACGATTATATCCAACGATTATATCCAACGATTATATCCAACGATTATATCCAACGATTATATCCAACGATTATATCCAACGATTATATCCAACGATTAT
>Ga0114960_10000636_pt1 | contig 29527 bp, 27 predicted proteins | sample C_130625_MF_Meta_FD_92637 | JGI IMG/M metagenome (GOLD analysis project Ga0114960, IMG submission 92637) | Freshwater microbial communities from Lake Croche, Canada to study carbon cycling - C_130625_MF_MetaG | ecosystem: Environmental > Aquatic > Freshwater > Lake | place: Lake Croche, Canada... | reverse complement strand
TCATAAACATTAAAAATAAAAATATTTGATGTATCATTTATATTCATTTTAATATAACTCTATAACTTATTATTAAAAAAATCTTTTACAAATATCCTCTATCTTTAATCTTTTTTTTATATCAAATTTTATACCTGGTAATAAAATATTATTTATAAATTCTATATTTATATTATTTTTATTCATTCTTAGATAATATCTGAATAATGTTAATGATAATGCATAACTATCAATTTTTGCAATATTATCCTTATTATAATACTCTTGTTTATTATTATTATATAATGTATATAATTCTTTTAAATCTTCTTCCATTTCCGCTTCAGAATAATATCTAAAAATGTATGGGTATTTTTTTCTGAAATTTGATAAAAAATCAGTAATAAATTTTTTTAAAGATATATTTTGTTCGTTATATAAAATTTTTTCAAGTGAATAATAATTATAAGTACCATTTTTATATATTGAAGAAAAATTTATAATAGAATAATCTATAGACAAACCAAAATCAATAAAATATAATTTATTTAATTTACTTATATATATTATATTATCCGGCTTAATATCGTTATGAAGTAAATTATATTTTTTATAAATTTCTAAAGTATTATATAAATCTTTTGATAATTTAATTATATCTAAATAATTTTTATTTTTCGTTAAAGATATACCTATTTTAGAGTAATGATATATGATTTGATATATAGTATCTATGTTATCATAATTTAATCCACATTTGTCTAAAACCTTAATATATTTATTTTTATTTTTTAATAATATTTTTTCTTCAGATTCATTAGTAATACTCGAATTAGGTTCTAAAATTTTTTTAATTTTTCTTAAAAAAATAATCTCACGATACCATGAATTTTTATGTTTAGTTAATTTGATTAATTTTTTTGTTTTATTAAATTTATTTCCTTCATATATGCAACCAAAAGTTCCTTTGCCAATTACATTAATATCATTTAATATCATTTTCTAAATTTTATATATATTATAATTATTAATATGTTCATTAATATTAATAATACGACTATATCCAATAATAGGTCCTGTATTTACATTATCAATGTAATTAAATAAACTAATTGTATTATTAAAATTACCAAAAATTGTAATAAAATTCCATGAATTTTCTGGTAAATTAATGATACTATCTATAGTAGTTATTGAAATATTATCATTTAAATAGCAATTATTATTAATAAGAAGAGTAGTATCTATAATATTTGTATTTTTGGTATTTACTCTTATTTCAAACATTATTGACAATGATATAATATTTACGTTATTATTTAATATTATTGCATTATGATTTAGTGCTAAATAATTATTATATAAATAGCAATCACTATTATCAATATCGCAATAATTGCCATTAACTAGATTTTTAATTCCTAATGGGATTTTTATATCATATGAGTAATTATTAAAAGGTTCAATTAATAATACTAAATTTTTTGTAATGATATTTGAATTCGCTAAACTATATTTTAAATAACTATCATTTGCTAAAAAATTTATTTTAACATATCCATTACTTAATGAATATCCATTATTTTGTTCTGATATAATAATTTTTGCATTATTATTATATGAGGTTTTATCAAACGACCCTCCGCCACCGCCACCTAATGTTGTATTATCACTATAAGCAGAACCACCGCAACCACCTGAATAACCACCGCCGCCTCCACCGCCCCATATATATTTTTGATTAATCATTCTCGATAATCCTACGCCACCTGTAGCCCCACTAGGAAACCCACCTAAACCACCTCCAGATAAATTAGTATTTAAATTATTATTATTATAATAAATATTTGAAAAACTAATTCCATTATAATTATTGATTAATTCACCATCTGTATTGAAACCACCTCCACCTGCACCATTACCACCACTTGACCCAATAAACCCGCTATAACCACCATTACCTTTTATGGCTTTATTTGTAATATTAAAATAATCAGAATTTCCTGATGTCGTTATAACCGCATCAGTTCCACTATAATCACCATTGCCGCCGCCACCACCTGCTACTAGAATAATATCATTTGAAGTGGAATTATAGATAAATGTCATACCACCACCACCCCCTTGTGCATTTATTTTATTGTAAGCATTACCACCTTGTTGCCCTATTCCAATTAAAATTAAATCATTTTTATATAAATAACTATCATTGCTTACAATAATACCTCTTCCGCCATAATTATTATTATGAACAGTATAACTATTTCCTCCTGCTGCTCCTGCTGCTATGAAGTTATAATAACCATTTTTAGGTATTGTTAATTTAATTATACCATTATTAATATTTAAATAATTAGCATTAGAAACCCATGAATTATTATATGTTAATAAATAATTTACATAATCATTATAATTGGGACCAATATTATAATAAGTAATAGGATTTAAGTTAATATAAGTTAAAGGATATAATTGATTGACATATGATAATTGTGGTGTTTGTGAATAATTAACATTAAATAATGTATCAATTGCATAATTATATATTTGTAAATTTTCAAGCATAAAAGGGCTAATGCCATTATTAATATTTAAATTTGAACTAATGAATCCAAAATAACTATCAGAAATATAATCAGTATTATAAGGGTCTGTATAACTATTTAAAGTTGTATTTGTTTTGGCTTCTTTATTAATATAACAATTATTATTTATGATATTGATATTATATGATGTACTTAAATTAAAAGTGAAAGGGTAATAATTTTTAACTAATTTATTATATAATTCTATATAAAAATTATTACTATATTTGATAAGAGAAATTTTTAAATATTTGCTAACATAAATAATATTAATGTATGTGAAGTTTGCATTAAATAATGTTATGTTAAATGATATAGAAAATGAATCATAATCAAATATTAAACTTTTGATATTATTATAATCGATTAATAAACTTGAATATTTATTATTAAAAATGTACCCAGTTGTATTATTATAAGTTTTCATAATGATAGATAATCCAAATATCTGCTGAATTTCATAATCATATAAATTTCTATTATATACCTTAAAATCGTAATAATTAATATTTTTTAAACTTTTATTCAATCTTATTTTTAATGTTCGATTAAATATCTGTGTTGTTATGTTTGTTATATCTGCAATAAAAATACAATTTAGATATAAGGAACATTTATTTTGATTGGAGAATACTAAACATATATTATACCATTTATTATTAGTTATTGTTGCTGATAATGACAATACATCATTAAATATTTTTAATTTATTGTTAGAGATAGAAATGATATCAATATTTGTATTATTATCCGTTAATATTGATATTAGATTATCAGTAAAACTACCATTTATATAAAACCAAAAAGTTATACTATAAGATGTATAATTATTAGTAGCAGTTGTATAAATTTCATAATAATTATTATTTAAATTAATGGATGTGATACCATCAATTATTGTTGTACTTGCGCTACTATTCGCTCGTATATTATAAGAATTATAAGTTATTGTTGTATTATTAAAATTAAATGAAATAATTAAACCATTTGTAATAACATTATAATTTGGATTACTTAAATAATTTAAATAATTATTATTAAAAGTTGCACTTAGCAAACTACCCTTATTGCCATAATTATTTAATATAATATTATTTAAATTAACTACAGTGGGTTTATCAAATCTCATTAAACACGAAGGGAAATTAATTAAATTTGGCGGATTTATTTCTTTATATATATTTGATGATGATAGTAAATATGATGGTAATCCTAACCATTTTGTTGCTAGATATTCTTCGACTAAATCTAAATTGGAAGATGCAAGTTTTTCATTATAAATCAATAATTCACTTAAATACCCAGTAGTATTTTTAAATAAATAAATATCACTATTTAAATTTAATGCTGATTTTCCAATAGGAAATGTATTATTAGTTGTTATTAAATTACTTCCATTTAATCTCATGCCTATAACTAAATTATTATCAATTCCTGATGTTAATATTATTGAATAGATGCAAGGAATTGTAGTGAAGGTATTTATAACATTATTATTAGTCGTATTATTTGCATTTAAAAAAGATGGAATATTACTAAAATCACCGCCAGATAATATATTATTATAGTTATTATTATAATGAACCATACTTATTGTTAAATTTTTACTGAATAGTACATTTTGATTATTTATGTCTAGGTAATTAAGACAGTAGTATCCATTATTATTATTGTTAAAATTTAATGTGGGATAACCATTTAATTTATAACCATTATAAATGGGTGGTGGTGCAGTTATATTAGAAAAATTAAAAATATTACTTGTTAAATTAATGAGATTACTTGTATTATTATTATTTCTACAATCAAACCAGCCTATTAAACTTGGTATATCAGTAGGTAAAAAAGTTCTATATTTAGTACCTATACTTCCTAAACTTATAATTCCTGTTTTTGGATTATCAACAGAATAATTAAATAATGTACTTAGATTAATAGGTGAATTTATATTTGAATTATACATAAAATTAATAACATTTGACATACTAATATTAGTAGTAGGATATTGGGACATTTTCACTTATTATTACAATTGATTTTTAAAATTGTACCATTTATCCATTGTAATATCAAATGAATTATCATTAATATTACTGATGAAAAATTTTTGAAATTTGCTTTCCTTAATTAAAGGCTCTTCATAACTTAGCATATTAATATCATATATTCTAAACCATTTTTTTTTTGTATTAGTTTCTTTCACTATAAAAATCATATTATTATTACCTTCCATTATCGTACCTGTCTTATAATTATTAGCAATCAATCCAAAAGAACTAGGAGAATATTTGCTTGACATTTAAATGATATAAGAAAAGTAATAATTCATTTTTTAATTTTTAACTATTAAATAAAAAAAATTGATAATTTGATGACGAATAATTTGCAATCTAAATGTCTTTCGCTGATAAAATCGAATATAGGTTTGACATCTTCTATGAAAAATATAAAAATGATATTAAATTTCTGAATGATTTAATCGAATTAAAAAAATTATTAATTGATGATTATAACATCGTTAATTTAGATAAATCAGAAGAAAATTATATTGCGGATGCAATTAAGGTTAAACATTTTAAAATTACTGATGATGGTATTATTAGCGTTTGTTAATCATCTTCATCGTAATCATTTTCATTATTTTCATCTTCAATATCATCAAAATCACCACCATCTAATTCGAAATCTTCATCCTCTTCTTCGTCTTCATCATCATCTTCATCTTCTTCAACATCTATTTTCTTAATAGATGACCGTTCATCATCATCTTCAATTATTTCTGAATGTTCTTCAATATCAATTGATAATAAATCATCATCAGGTTCAATTATAATTTCTTCGTCATTTCCTTGATCTATAATTGATGTTTTAATTAGTTCTTCCTTATTTTTAATAACCTTTCCAATAATTGAAATCTGCTTATCAAATAATTTGAATTTTTTACCACATACTTCAATTTTAATATCATCACCTATGCTGATTTTATCAATATCAACTTCTGATTGAATACCTGCAGACATTTTCGGTACAATAATTTCAAGTATAGGCATATTATTATAAAAACCTTCAGCAAGAATACCAAGTAAATTTTTTGCTTTCACTTTGCATTTAATAATTGAACCTTGTGCTGGATTACATATCTCTGCAATGCATTCAATTGCATATTGTATATTAACAGTGAAATCTTGCTGTTTAATATTACCAATGGAACGTCTGATTATTTTAATACTATCTTTTTTAATGAAACCATGTTTGCTACATACATTCTCGAGATTATTTTTTAGTTTTTTTAAAATAGTTTCTTCGAATGTTTTTGTTAATTCATTTGGTTGTAAAATAATATTCGTTCGAAATTTAATAGGAATAAATAATTCTCCAGACATTTATCTCTAATTCTATATAGATATTATTCATTTTTTATATAGAATATAAAAAATGATTTAATATTTATAATAAATAGGTATTATAATGGAATTATCAAAAGAAGAAGCCATCTTTAGTATTATTAATAAACATTCAGAATTATTAGTCGACGATAATGAATGTATTATTAATATTCTAAATGGCAATTTATCTTGGACTGAGAATGAATTTAACAATTTTAATAATGTTATGACATCTCTAAAATATGATATTGCGATTGATGAAGAATTTCTTGAAGTTGCTTGTGATGAAGATGTTTTAATCATTAGAAATATAACAAATATAATTAAATATTGTTCTAATAACGATCATAATTTAATCCCTCATTCTTGGATTAAAAAGAAAATAGTTGTATCAGATTTAATTAAAGATTTATTTGATGCAGATATTAAAATGAATATTATTAAAACAACTGCTAACATAGAACCCCCTAATTGGGATGAATTACGCAAATATTTTAAAATAATCAAAAATATTAATTATACCAATAATGATAATACTTTTATGGTTAAGATTGTTAAAGAAAATAACAATGAATATTATAATCTTAAACAATCAGGTATTATCAACTCGCATCAGAAATATGAATTTGATATTAAAATTAAAGACCATTCAAAATCTCTTGAATCTATTATTAAAGCAATACAATCTATTAATCTTTCTAATATCATTTTAACGAAACCGCAGCAAACTGCTATTTTAAATGAATATTCAAAATTAATTGAAAAGGATATTCACGTTAGATTTTATGATAAGACTAAAAATGAAGTTCAATTAATAACACCAAAGCCTGTTACATTAGAACGAATGAATTTAATTGACCCTAATGAATATGGTGCTGTTAGTATATTATCAGGTTATACAGTAACTGAAAAAGCAGATGGTGAAAGAATTTTGATGTATATTAATTCCAAAGGAAATGTTTATATTATTAATAACACATTAAGAGTTGAAGATACAGGTATTATTGCAGATTTGAAAATAGCAAATTCTTTAATTGATGGCGAGTACATAACTTGCAATAAAAGAACTGATATTCATAAAAGAAATATTTATGCAGCATTTGATATCTACTACTTAAATAATAAAAAATTAACTGATTTACCTTTAATAGATACCAAGAAATGCAGATATCATGAATTAAATTCAATAGTAGATTTGATGTATACTAGCAAATCTACTATTGATTTTATTGTTAAGAAACATTTATATTCTGATAATATTCTCAAAGATTGCAATGATATCTTGACGAATCACAAGAATTATCCATATGAAATTGATGGTCTTATTTTCACACCTGCTAAACTTCCTTTATATTCATATTATCCTGGAAAACCAGTAGAAATTACTGATAATATGAAATGGGACCGTGTTTTTAAATGGAAACCTGCTGAGCAAAATACAATTGATTTCTTAACAAAATTCAGCAAAGAAATAATAAGAGATGGACAGAAATATATGGAAATATTATTATTCATTGGTTATAATTCAACTCAATGGGAAGAAATTAATCCAGATAAAGGAATAAGATTACGTTATGATCGTGATTATTTTAAAGCAAATAGAGCGATTAATAATTATATTCCTAAATTATTTAAACCTATTGATTATTACTATGAAGGTGTTGATAAGGCTTTTATTAAAGTTAATACAAAAGGCGAAATCAAAGCAAACAATGGTGATAAAATAGAAAAAGAAAGTATTGTCGAATTTAGTTATGACGTTACTAAAAAGGAATGGGTACCTTTAAGAGTTCGTGAAGATAAAGTAAGAATTTACAATAAAGGTATTTTATCAAAAACAGCAAATGAATTAGGTGTCGCTTTGAATATCTGGCGTTCCATTCATAATCCTGTTTCAACTGCTATGATTACAGGAAATAAAAGAATTTTATCTAATGAAGCACCTGATGATATCGAAGATAGAACATTAGATACATCTGATATTTACTATTCTCGTACAATTCCTCGCGATTCATTACTTTCAATTCATATGTTGAACTTTCATAATCAAGGAATTAAGCGTGAATTATATTCAAAACATTCAAGTAAAGGTAGTTTATTAGAACTCGCTTGTGGTGAAGGTGGTGATATGAATAGATGGATTGATTCTAATTATAAATTTGTTCTAGGTGTTGATCTTGTTAAAAGTAATATTTGTAATCCGCGCTCAGGTGCTTACAGTAGAATGATTAAAAGAAGAGGGCAATATATTAGAAAACAAGAGGAAGCAGATAAATTATTCTTCACAGATATGGTATTTGTTGTTGGAGATTGTGGTGCTAATATTAAGGATGGTACTGCTTCTCTTAACGTTGGCGATGAAGAATCAGCAAAAATTCTTAAAATTGTAATGAATAATCAGAAAAATGTACCTAATTATTATAGATATATATCTGGTAAGGGTATTAAAGGGTTTGATGCAGTTTCTTGTATGTTTGCTATTCATTATTTCTTTGAAAGTGAAAATAAATTAGATGGATTTCTTAATAACGTAAGTAGTAATCTTAAGAAAGGTGGTTCATTCTTCTGTACCTTTATGGATGGTAAAACTGTTATTGATTCCATAAATAAAAATGATGGGAAAATGATAGAAGGTCGCAAGACATTCGAAGAAAATAGCATTCCTGTATGGGCTATTATTAAGCAATTCTCAGATAGTGATCTTAGTTTTTATAACAAAAAAATAGATGTCTATATTGAAAATACACAAAAATTAATTAGTGAGTATGTAGTTAATTATGAGTTATTATTAACTAAAGCAAAATTATTTAATCTTGAAATTAGTGAGAGTGAAATGTTCGGAGAAACTTTTAATAAACTTAAAGCAAATATTTCATCAGATGAATCCAAAAAAACCCATTTGGATAATGATTTAAAAGAATTAGATAAAGATAATATTCAAAAGCAGTTTTCATTTTTAAATAGATGGTGTGTTTTCAAGAAAATTTAATCTTGGAGGAATGAATTGAGATATTTGAATAATACAATTTTCTTTTCAGGAATATTATAAACATTATTGATAATCATATGATTAATTAATTTTTTGATATTCTTGATATTATTCGATTTGCACAAGTAATAATGAATGTTGCTATTTGATAGTATTTTTTTAGTATAAATAGTTACTTGTTGATGTCTTAATTGGGCGAGATGAAATCTGATAATTGGATTGAATGATTTATCCATAGTCAAATCAATCTTGAAGCGATTATATTTATTATAATATTTCGTGGATGAAATATAGAGATTATAAATGATATCTTTAATTGTGCTAATAACCGTATGAATTAGATATGTCGGGTCAATAATAATTCCATTTTCATCTACGGGACTTTTAAAATCACTTTTATAATTCTTAATATAATCATTAATCTTATAATCTTGTCTCGATTGCATATAAACCGATAAGAAATTATACCAGATATTAGGATTGCAAGGGTCGATTTCTTCGCGATGAATAATCTCTTTTGATGTAATTTTATAAATTTTATTTTGTTTCTTCGCAATAATTCCATAATTATCAGGATTGCTCATATATGTAATAATCTCTTGAGCATTTGCGAAATTATAAGGATATTTAACATTAATTTGTGATAGAGGCTTGGTGCTAATATCTTCCTCTTGAAGGGTAATTCTATTTTTTGTGCTAATATGAAAGATTTCCTTCATATCACCGTAATCAATAATATGCTTATTGTCAGTATGAATTAGAACAAATTCATATGAATACGATGTATTTAAGACTGATGTAAATTTTCCTCTGAGTTTAAATGAAATTTGAGGGTCATTGATATCAATTGATTCATCATTTTTGAAATATTCATATAAAATCTCATCTAACATATACCCGTGCGTTTTAATAGGATGCGCGAATTTTGATTTATTAATATCAGGACAACTTGTAGTTCCAATGAACCATTCATTATTATGATGATATGCAGTAAACATAGTTCCGTCCAATGCCGTATAATATTTATCATCATCTTCGTGAATATAATTATCAATCGTAGTTCTTACTGGGATTGAATTTGCATAACTTACTACAATATTATTTCCAATTGACCTTGAAAAGTCTAATACGATACTTCTTGTCTGTTCATATAATTCCTTGTATTTTTCTTGGATGTCATCTCTTTTGTATGTGTTATGAATCAGAACTAGGTTATTATTATTTTTAAATTTTTTTACTTTAAGAATCGGCCACAAATGATTTTCTTTAAGGATATTAAGTAATTTATCACTATAATTCATAGTATCATCACAATTATTTAATGTTAAAGAAATTAAATCATTAATATCCTTGATTTCATCGCTAGACATTATGAAATAAATTTATGGAATTGATATTAGATTATAATATAATCTTAAATCATTTTTTTTTTATTCCACTTGTGAAATAATTATATATATTATAAATAGAAAAATGAAAAGCCAAAATAATACAATATTATATTTTGCTGTAGGAATAATAGTATTAGGTTTAGTTTATTTATTATTTGTTAATTATACAACTGAAGGTTTTGCTACTGAGAAAAAGAAAGAAAAATTTATAGCACCTATACCAGGAAAAATTGATGCTAATGTTGATGTAAGCAAAGATAATGTTAAAATTTCAACTGATTCAAATGTTATGCCATTTTCTTTTGAATTAAAATGTGATACTGATAAAGATGGTAATATGACTTGTAAAAGAAAAATAGAAAAGCCAACTGTTAAAACTGAAAGTTTTGCTGTGAAAGATGCCGCCAAAAAACAAGATGTCAAAAAATAAAATTTATTTCTAATAGAAAGAATAAGATGAATTGTACAAATAATATATTATTATATATTGCTATTGCTTTAATAGTATTTATACTATTTTATTTGATATATTATAATAAATCAGTTGAAGGTTATAGAAGTATTCCAGGTGTAGGTACATATTTATAATAAAAGTCGTTTTTATTCTATTATTTTATTTTCTTCTTCAAAATTATTATTCATTTTGACATTAGTGCTAGTATTGCATATTTTAGGTTTAAATAATAATAAATAATCTATTCCTTTCATATCATTATTACTTTCTTCATTTCTTTTTTCTACTGTTGAAGTGCAGTCTTTGATTACTTCATTATACATCTGCAAAGCAATTTCATTTATTTTATTAATCATAATTAATTCATTTTTATTCCAATATGAAGATATGTTTTTCTTATGAGTATAAATCATATTAACAGCAGTTCCGTAAATAATACCGCATCTATATTTCTTCTTATTTTTTTTATAATTACTATTAAATAACCAATAGGCATCAGATATATAAGGTTCATTATATAAAATAGAAATAAAACCCCATAAAAACCAAATATTATCTAAATCATCTGTAATTTTAATTTCGAATTGATATTTCTTTTTGATAATATAATCAAAACAATTGCGTAATTTGTCTGCAAATCCTTGAATAGTTATTGTTTCATCAATTGATATATTATCTACTTTTTTAATGAATATTATGATACTTGTTATTATTTTAATGGCAAGTAAATAACTATCGCTATCTGCTGGTGGTATTATTGCTTCAAAGCGATTAATGCCATTTGATGATAACTTAACTTCATCATTAAATACATCTAATATCTTTTCTCTTAATTTCGCTACTGGTAATATCCCTGCTTTTAATGATGGATTTTTTATATGAATATCACATAAAATACACATTTTTGTTATTAGAACCAAAAAAGAAGTTATATTTATATTATCACTTTCTATTATATTTTTAGTCGACGATAAAATATCATTATATTTAGCAATGTTATAAATATTAATAAAACATCCAATATAACTGCAAACTGCTATTAAAGTATCCTCCAATAATAAAATTTTATTATTTTCATATAAAATCGTGCAAGTTTCTTGAATACTGTTTTCAATATTACCAGATATAATTGAATCATATAATGATTTAAGATAACTCATCTTTATATTTATCAATTAAACTATTATATTTACATATAAGTTTATAACCTTTAATTACAGTTACCTCTGAAACATTACAAATTTCTGCAAATTGTTTTTTATTATAATCTAAATTTTTTCTTTGACAATAATAATACAAGATTGATGCACAACTTGATGTAGGAGCATTATCACACATTATTTCATTCTCCTCTAAGATTTTCACTAATAATTTACATTTATTAATATCATTTAAATTCATATTAAGAAGACTGCAATATCTTGAAATAAAATCATTAGTACAAGAACTGATTACATTTATTTGAAGTAATGTTTGAAATCTAGAATTGCCCTTATTTAAAATTACAGGGTCAATATCAAACATTTTAGCAATTTCTTTTGAACTTCTTGGGAAATTATTAATTAAACAAGAATTATATAAACAAGATGCTATTAATCCGTCTTTGTTATCACCTCTTGATATTTTTTTTTCAGATGCTCTTTTATATAAAACTTTAGAATCATCTATTATTTTTTGCGGAATCCCATTAATCAATGCGATTGTTGTAATATGGTCAAATACATTCCATAAAGTTCTTTCATTATACGGCATAGAATTCCACAATTGATACATACGTATTCTCCTGATATGAATATTATCTTTATAATTTCCTCCTATCATTGAACCCAATGATGATTTTGGCAATAAAGCATTTGTTGGCAAACCACATCTTGAAGGGTCAGAACCCTTAGTATTATCATTACTATAATATCGCCATTCCGCTGTATTATCTATAACTTTACCTATAATTGCACTACAATTACTGCACATCTGCAATGAATCATCTGCGATTATTTCAGAACAACCACAAGAACAAATTTTAATATCATCTTTATTTACATCAGTTGCTAAACCATCCTTTAAATTATCCATGATATTCCATATATCATCCTCATCACTCATTTATAAAACACATATAAGGATTATTTTTAAGTAAATATTCATTTTTTATTTTATAATATTTACTTATAGTAGGTTATTATGTTGCATTTCAATAATGATAACCTATCTTCATCGGATTCATCAGATTCATCAGATTGTTCATCGGATTCATCAGATTCGTCAGATTCTTGCAATAGAAATAGACGTCATAGACGCCATCGCAGATATCGTGATAAAAAAATAGTTCTTACTATTAGGGCTACTTAAAAATAAAATGCATTTCATTTTATATTTTTTGGCTTTTCAAAATGATATTAAATTATATCATTGGACTACTTTGTGTTATTCAAGACACAAAGCATCTGATAAATTATTTGAAAGTTTATCTGATAATATAGATAAATTCGTGGAGGTTTATATAGGTATTTATGGAAGACCTAAATTCAACAAAAAAGAATTAAATATTGTTCATCATACTCATACTGATACTGATATCGTTAAATGTTTAGACAAATTCATTGATTATTTGCAAACAACTATATTTGATTTTATTTCTAAAAATAATACTGATTTATTAAATATAAGAGATTCGATGGTAGCAGATATCAATCAAACTAAATATCTATTTACATTACACTAATTTTTTATATAAATATAAATTATATTATTACTTTTACTATAATGAATAAAATCGAGTTATGTAATAAAATAAAAGCAAATATAATAAATTTAAATTCAAATGAAATAGAAGAAATTTTTAAAATTATCTATAAAAATAATAGTACATATACAAAAAACAATAATGGAATTTTTATAAATTTAAATTGGCTAGATGATACTACATTAATGAATATTAATAATTATATTCATTTTTGTATTAAATCGCACGACGAAATAAACAAATATGAAAATATTTGTAGTATATTAAATGATAGCATAAACAGTAAAGAAAAAAGCGAAGAAATAATTGATAATATTAATTTAATCGATAAAAGTACAAATAGTAATATTATAAGCAAACAAAAAATATAATATAGTATGAAATTCTATTTATTAAAAAAAAAATTTTTAAAGCAGCATAATGCAAATAATTATTTAATTGAAAATATTTTATCACACGAATCTTATATAGATTGTATATAAAAAAATGAGATATTTATTTAATTATCAAGATTGTTAATGATATAATGGATATTAAATTATTAGAAAATATACCAGACACTGATAGTATTAAATGGATTTATGAAGAAAAGAAAGATTTATATGATAAATTTACTCAATTTACTATGCAAAAACCTGAAAAACTAGAAAAAATTATAGAAAAACCCCTTCAGAAATCGAAAGATAAAGATAAAAAAACACCTATAGAATTAATTATTGAATATACAAATACTGATATTATCCTTAAAAGAGAAATTAAAGATAAATTAATTGAAACATTAGGACAATCAAATTATAGTAAATTATTTGGGTTAAAAAAAACATCTGAAATGATGACATCAATAACGAAAGATACATGGAATCAATCTATTGTATTATTTATTTCTTTCTTACTTGAAAGAAATATTATCTATAAATCAAAATCATATTTATATAATAAAGAAAAAAATAAAGGTGATATTATTATAAATCAATAGTTGGTTTATATTCAGGTTGTAAGAACATACGACCTATTTTTAATAGTTCAACTGCTATTTTATTACAATAAGTTATTTTAGTATTATTTTGTTCGTCAATTAAACCTAATTTATTGAAGAGGTCTGAATGGACATTTTTCTTTAATGAGGTACAAGCCATTCCTGTTTTTTTACCAACACTTACACCTGGTGATAATATTTTAAATGTATTATTTTTTTTGGCTTTATCTGTTTGGATTAATCCCCAAGATATTGTTTCATTATTCATATTAGGTATTTCAATTAATGTTCTTGATGATATTAATTCTGCTACTTGACGTTCATTCATATCGCGATATTTACCATCGATATAAATAATAGGTTCAAATTTTTCAGAGAAGATATTGCAATATCCTATATATTTACTTGTTTTTGATGATACAGATGATAGTTCTTTATTACCTATTAATACACCTTCTTTATATAAACAATTGGCAATAAATTGGTCTATTTCTATTAAACTACTTGATTCAATTATTTTTTTAACTATGAAAATGAAGGTATCATAATCCATATTCAATGAGGTATATAAAGAAATTATAGCATTATAAATATTATTATGTTCTTTATATTTCATCATTTTCTTTAAAATTATATCAGGTATTGTTGATATATCTTCCTTCTTAGCATCTTCCATTTTTTTACTTGATATTATTTTAATATTAATTGGTTGGAATTTTTCAATTCGTATAATATGAATTCCATTTTCATGAGGTATTAACATATAATCATCTATAATTGTGTTTGGATATATTGATTTGCCAATGGCATTCATAATAAGTTCATGATTTATATTTATAAAATGATTATTAATTGTTTCATAACTTAAGAAATTATTTGAATTATGTATTTCATTCAAAATTATATTTCTTAATTTATTTATTAGATTATTAATGAAATTAGTATAATTCTCTTCCTTAAATATGATATCATTTTTATCCATTTTTTTAATTAAGCATTTAGGTTCTTCTTCTTCATCATCTCCAATATTATATTTAATAGTTTTATTTTGAGATGTAGTTATTTCAATCTCGCCTAATCTCTCAAATAACTTCTTTGAAAAATAATTAATATTATACATTAATGAACAATCAATCGCATTGTCTCTTATAATTTTATTCAATTCTACAGTTTGACTTAATTTTCTTGTAGCAATTCTATAAGCATTTATATCAGGTGTTTCTTGTTCATACCCATTGATAGCACAATGCATATAAACAGATACATTTTTATTTTTAATATCTAACTGCTGATGGCTGCAATTACGAATACCTCTTCCAATAATTTGGTCAATTCTATTAAAATGATACCAGGGCTCTAATATATGAATTTCTCGTATATTACTAAAACTTAAACCTTCACCTGCAACTGGTGTCATTAATATTATTTTAATTAATGAACCATCAATATTCATAGGACTATTAATTATTTTAAGTAAATTATCAATAGTTGTATTTCCCATAACTTCTTTATTTTCACTTGAAAGAATGCAATAATTTGGTATTTTTATATTATTATATTTGGGTCTATCTTTATCTAATAATGATTTTTCAAAGAAATTATTTGTACCATATCTATTAAATCCTAGATGTTCTAGAACAATAGCCATTGGTAAAATACCAGACCAAATAAAATTTGAATATATTACAACAGTTCCTTTGCTATTTCTTATTATATCTGCTATTTTTTTTAATTTACACGAATATTTTTCAAGATGATTTTCAGGCGATAATGACAAATTATATTCAGAATTATATTTAATCATTATAGGTTCATTATCATTCACTCTATTAAAAAAATTATAAAATCCTCTCTCGCCAAGTTCATTATCATATAAAATATTCATGGGTTGAAGAGCATTTAAAGTATTAACATCTTTTTCAATTGAATAATTCAGTTGTTTTTCAGATAATTGGGATGGTATAATACCATCTTTTATTAATGAAAACCAATTATTATATTTTAAATCAATTTGTTTTCCAGATACATCATATTTACACATCTTATTCATAATAGGAATTCCACTCAATTTTGGTGATAATTTTAGAGCAAATGAAAATGGGTTTTTACCTTTTAAAAATGAAATATAATTATTTGCTAATTTTTTAAAAACATCAATTGCTTTAGGATTTAATTTATCATTAATATAAATATGTTCTGGGATTTTTATATCTCGTTTATCATTTAATACTAATAATGATAATAAATCAAATATATCTTCTGGTTCGTTATACATGGGTGTTGCAGATAATAATATTATTCGATTATTATTTCCTGATGCTATTACATTCTTTAAATTAACATAAATTCTTTTATCAGTTATTTCATTGGAATCATTATCAGATTTTGTTGGATTTCTTATATTATGTGCTTCGTCTATTATTATAATTTTATCATTTATTGTAAGCCCTTTTGATATGTACTCATTTTCTATGAAACTTGCAAAAGCGTCATATGTAAATAATTTATATCTTGAATTAATTAATTTTTTAATTCTTTGATGTACTTTTTCGTGTGATGTACTTTGTGTTATATGTGCTAAATTAACATAAGTTTCTCCAGTACATTGTGATTTTATTTTTGAAAAATCTTGTAATTTTAATGTATTAAATATTTGTTCTTTGAAACTATTTTTAAGTGCTTTTGGCATTACTACCCATATTTTAGGCTCATCATAAATACTATGAGATAATAAGAAACTCTCTGCGATTGTTATAGCAGAACAAGTTTTTCCAACACCTACAGAATGATATATTAATAAACTTTTATAAGGTGTTCTTGTTGATATGTACTGTCCCATTAAATATTGATAATAAGCCTTCTCGAAAATACCACAAAATTTTTGCGAAATTTTAATAAAATCTTCAATTGAATTGATATCATCGAATTTAGGTATTTCAAACATATTAAATTCATTATTATTTAATAACTTTTCTCTAAAATTAATATCATCTAAATCAGGATAATACAAGTCATCTATTGATATTTTAGGTGGTTCTATTCTAGGAGGTGGTTTAGGTGGTTCTATTTTAGGTTGCGGTTTTGGTGGTTCTATTCTAGGAGGTGGTTTAAGTTCTGTTTTTAATAATTCAGTGCAAGTTTTTTTTAATTCCTGAAATAGAGGGCTCGTTTCCTTAATAGTATAATTGCTAATAGGATTTTTATAATTATTTAATTTCCATTTATTGCAATCTTCTAATGTTAAAGATCTTTTTTTAAATAAACTTTTGGTTGGAATTTCTTTTTTATCAGATATTTCTGATACAGATTTACATTTTTTTTCAAGTTTATTGTATATTACACTATTGGTTAAAATTTTTCTATTTGTAATAGGATTTATATTTTTATTTGCATTCCAAGATTTGCAGTCTTCATCCGTTAAATCTCTTTTAGGCATATATGTAGTACTATCTAATATTTGCTAAAAAAATAATTATTTATTTTTTTTCTATTTGTTTTATATTAATATCTACAAATTTGAATAACTCAATACGTTCGATATTATATTTCTTTATATGGGCTAATACTTCAATATTATTAAACCATTTTAATGCCCTTACTTCTCTTATTTGGTCTATACAATTATGGTCGATACTAGGATTTATATTATTATTTTTTAATTTTGCTATATAATATGAATGTTTATATAGTACATTATTGGTTCCAAAAAATATTTCTTCATATGGTTCGATGTCATCGTAAATGATTAAATCATCCTTTTTAAGTTTTGTTTCTTCGTAAAATTCTCTTATAGCACAATCAATGTCATTTTCTTTTATTTTTCTTCGTCCTTTCGGAAATCCGTATTCTTGTTCATTAAAAATACTTGCTATTGTTTTGGTATAATTTTTGAAAAAATTAGAATTCGCTAATGTTTCGAATTTACTTTTTGATTCTAGATATTCTTTTGTATTTTTGATGGGATTAATAGGATTTTGACACCATAAATAATTCCAAATATCATCAAATGAATTATTTACAAGCATATTACGTTCATTTAAAGTCATATTTGAAATTAAGAATTTTATATATTCCATATCACTAACCTGATATTTTCCTCTTATAAATTCCATGAAACATAAACTATCTTTTCTTTGCAACATCAAGTATTTAATTTCATTATTTTCTATTTTATAACAAATAATTCCATAACTCATTATTGGATGTGGGCAGTTTTTATAAACGTGTCCGAATAAACCACAATTTCTACACGACAATGGTTTATATTTTTTTTCATCTTCTTTCTTTTTTTTCATATAATTTTAATAACATTAATTGTATATATATAAAATATTCTTAAATCTATAATTTAGATTAAAGAATAGTTATCGAAAGATTCTGCTGGTGTTGGTTCGCCAGTAATTGGATTAGGTTTTCTGCCATTACGATTGGCGAAATCATCTCTTAATAATTCACTTGGTTCATTTTTATTATCATCATTTTTATAATATTTATGGTGAGTATCTTGAGAATCAACATGATACTCATCATATTCTTGGGGATGTTCATGATCTAATCTTCTGGGTTCATCTTTTTTACCTCTGATATCATTTGTAAAACGGGAAATTATTTTTTTACCTACTCCTGTAGATATTGCTGAAAGACCCATTGAACCATCGCCAGCTCCTGCAAAATTTTCTTTAGGTGGTTGCTGGGCTGGTTGTTGGGCTGGTTGCTCATGTGCTATTACATTTTTAGCAAAATCATTAGCATCTTGTTGTGATACTGCTTTTGAAGTATTGTTTACTTTAGTCATAGCATTATTATAAGATATCATAGAAATAAATATGGCAATTATTACAATAACACTATAAATACCAAAGAATGCAGCAATTAACCATCCAAAGTACCAGCACCACCAATTAACTTTTCTGGAACCTCCAGTAATTATGCAAGTTAATTCAAATAATGTTAATAAGATTGAAGGGATACTTAATAATATAATTAAAAATATAATCCAAAATCTTTCTCCAACTGATACATCTGTGCTACTAAATAATATAGATATACTTAAAGCAATAATTACAGCAAAAATAGCATATGCAGTAAATTTAGATTGGGGAGTTCCAAAAAAAATATCTAAAACATTAGTCATTATTGTATATTCTATTGTTATGAGAGAATAAAAAAATGATTATATATAAATATTATTGACAGATATTATAATTACAATGGGAATACCTTATTATTTTTATAATCTTACGCAAAAATACAGAGATATTATTATTAAGAAATTAGTGAAAGACCCTTATATTTATGCGTTTGATTTTAATGGGATTATTCATCCTGTTGCACATAAAATAATTAAAAATAATGGAGATGAAAATAAGATTATTGAAGAGTTATGGAAGAAGATTCAAGAAATTAAAGCAGAAAAAATTTATGTATGCGTAGATGGTGTTGCGCCATTTGCGAAAATTATTCAACAGCGAAAAAGAAGATACTTAACTGTTTATAAAAATAAGATTGATAATATTAACTCGTCTTGGGATACAAATGCTATTTCACCTGGAACAAATTTTATGATTAAACTCAATAATTTTATTAGAAATAAGGTTATCGAAAAAACTAATATTATTTATAGTGGTAGCGATGAGAATGGCGAAGGAGAACATAAAATTTTTCAGAAATTAGAAACGGAGAAATTAATTGATAATGATAAATTAATTGTTATTAATGGTCTAGATGCAGATTTGATTATATTATCGTTATTATCTAAGATTAATAATATTTATTTAATGCGTGAAACCGAGAATATTAGTTATTTATGTGTTGATAATTTAAAGAAAGCAATTATTAACGAACTTAAGATTAAATGGAATATTCCAGATGATTGTAATACCGATGATTTAATTGAAAGTTATTGTGTTATGTGTAGTATTTTAGGTAATGATTTCATTCCGCATCAATTAACATTAAATTTGAAAGACAATGGTCTTGATAAATTAGTAGAAATAACAGGAAATGCTATTAAAACCTTTGGGTTGCTAGTGAATAATAATAAAATTAATCACGATTGTCTTACTGAAATATTTGAGAAAATTGCTTTAACAGAAGATAAAGATATTGTTAAAGAGGTTCAAAAATATTTGGCAAAGAAAGCATTTAGTTCTGTGAAAAGCGAAGAATATGCAATCAAACACAAAGATAATCTTGCTTTATTGATTAATAGCAGCGAAATAACTAAGTGGAGACATTTATATTACAAACATATATTTAATATCAATATATCATTTAATCGTAATATTATTAACGATGCTTGTTATAATTATATCAAAGGTATTTATTGGACTTATAATTATTATAAAAGATTTAATATAGACCACGAATGGTATTATCAATTTAATTATCCACCTGCATCGAAAGATATTGCGAATTATATTAAAGTTAATACGGATTATGAAATAAAACAGAATGGTACTTTTATTAATAATGATGTTCAATTATTGCTAATATTACCAAAATATAGCATCGAATTAATAAGTGATAAAAATAAAAAATATATGACGGATATTAGTGCCGGTTTATTGCATATGTACCCTGAATCTTTTAAAATTCAAACATTTCTTAAAACTCATTTATGGGAATGCTGTCCAATATTACCTACAATTAATCTACACAAAATAATTGATAAAAATAAATAAATATTATTTATATTTACGTTAATAAATATAAATTAGATGAAAAGGAAATGGGCTGTGCGTATTTTCTACAAAATACGAGAAATATGAGAAAAGAAGGGGGTGTGTAAATAGAAACTTTTTTCTACAAAAAATATCTATTTAAAATATCTTTAACCAATGATATAAGTAAGGGATAAAAGAAATATAATTCCTATTATATAATATATTAAGATTTTATTCTTATATATAAAAATATATAAGAATTCTTATATATGAATTAGCACGCGATGAGAGCCCCCATTATAAAATTATATGATTCATTGAAATCTAATATATTTAATGAAAAATATTTGGAAGAATCATGGAATTTTAATAATCACAAGTCAATCGCTGTGATTTTTGCAAATAGAAAGAATGGTAATAAAAATTCGAGCATTTTGTCATTAATATGGATGAAAAACAATCATAATTTACTATATAGATTAAATCTTATGAATTATATTAATAACTATGGTTGCTGGAAAGATATATTTAAAATAATTGAAATGACAATTGATAATAACTATGAGTATAATTTTGTCGCTTATCAATTGATAAAAGACAAGAAAAACTATGAAAATAATCAGGATATTTCTTATTGCATAAAATGGGCTTTCAGTCAAAATAATAAAAAGGCTATTCTTTTAGCGAAGTTATTATTTAATAATAGTAATGGTCATTTAATGGAATTATATAGAAAAGAATATTTAAAACCTCTAAGAAATAAATTAAACCTTATTGAAACTAAAATGTGTAATAATGATTGGAAGAGTATTGATTATAGTACAATTTCTAGAAAAAAACTATTTAAATTGAAATCGGTTTTTATTCGCCACGATAAAGAAAGATACTTAAATTATATTATGAATATTGCTAATAATAATATTCATAAGAGTGAATTTGAATATTTAGCAAATTATTATTTTCATAATAATCATATTAATGAAGAGGTTGAAAGTAGATGGGTTAAGTACATTAATGAAATTAAATATGAGAATACATTGAGCAATATGATTGCAGTTATTGATACATCTTCCTTAAATCCTATTATTATTGGCATTGGATTATTGATTGCGAATTGTAATGATAAGAAAATAATAATCTTTTCCAAAAATCCGCATATATCTAACTTAAAAAAAGAAGAATCAAATAAATTATACGAACAGATTAATTATATAAAATCATTAGACAATGATATTATTATTAATTATGAGAAATTATATGGACTTATAATGAATGATAATAATCAATCTAAGATTACTTTAATTTCAGATAAAGATATTAAGAAATCATCAAATTCAACCGATTTTTTCATAAATAAAAGAGACTTTGAATTAAATAATTCTAAAATACCTAAAGTAATTTATTGGAATATTACAAATAACAATGAACCATTTAATGATTACTATAATGATATAACATTATTGAATGGTTTTTGCAATTATAGTTTAAAATCATTTATTAAATATAATGATATATCTATTGAAAAAATAATTGATGAGAAATTAAAAGTTTATTATAAAGATATTATATTTTAGGTATTATTTTTTTGTAAAAGTAATCAACTATATTATCCCATCGATAATTTGTTAATATATGTTGTCTGCCTTTTGTTCCGTGTTTTTCCATTAATTCGGGGGAACTGAAGTATTTCCAGAATGCCTCTGCATATTCGTGGGGGTCTCCTAATTCTGCAACACCACCAATGGTATTGCTTTTATTATCTAAATACATTCGTATTTTAGGTTCAATTATTAATGCTATTTGTTCATTGAAAAACTCTCGCATTCCACCTACAAATGAAGATATTTGTGGTTTTCCTAATGCTAATCCTTCAAAACCACATAAACCGAAGCCTTCGCCATCTGCTGAATTTAATCCAACATCACAAGCATTATATAAGATATTAATATCTCTATCTGATAATTGCTGAGGTGATTCAATTGAATGAATCGTTTTTTTAGCATATTCCCACGGGACATCTCTGAATTTAATTTCATTTTCAAAAACATCCATTAAATCCCAATAACCATCCATAGTAGTTCCAATAACTAATTTAATAGGTCTTTTTGTATATTTATTAATTTTACAGTCTTCTTTTGTTAGAGTATTAAGTACATTTAATTTATAATGTCTTTCTACAAATTCAGCCCAAGCAACTAATGTTATATCCCATCTCTTACGTGGTTGATTTCTATTTAAATTTAAAACCATAAATGTTTCTTCATCAAAATTATAGAAGATACGTGCTATATTTTGTGGTATTGGATAATATAATTTATGGTCAAATCCATGAGGAAATACAAACATTGGTTTTTGAGGGTCTATTCCTAGTTTAATTGCAACATCTTTCCAATAAGGTGTGAAAGCAATAATTCCGTCGAAATATGTATTTAGTAGTTTTATATAATCTTTTTTCTGATATGGGTACACTTGGTCCATATATGAATATAATTTAAATTTATGTCTAAAATGATGACATTCATTTATTATTGTTTGTGTTAAAGCAGAAGTTACTATGGGGTCATTAAATATTATTATAATATCTTGTGGGTTTTTCTTTAAGAAATCACCAACTTCTTTCTCACCGAATCCATTTCTTTTAGGTTCTTCTGTAGCATAAGCATCATGTAATTTTACAGATGAAGGTATTTCATTTCTTATCATTGTTTGTCCTATCGATTGTGTAAAATTTTGAAATCCATAAATAGTTAATTGAATATCTTCTTTTTGACCTAAATATTTTGATATATAGTACATAACGCGACTATAACCATTTGTTTGTCCTACTGGATAAGTTCCGCATATCATTATTCTTTTTTTATTATCAGGCGAATCTTTCCACCAGTTATTTTGATTTTCTATAGTTTCTTGACCAACTATAATACTATTTTTAATTAAATTTTCCATATAAATTATTATTCAAGGAAAATCTTTATATCTTCTTAACTTAAGAAATGAAGCATATAAAACCATTCGTTATTATATGGAGATTTTTGTGGTTCAACTAATTCAATTAAATCTGGATTTTTAATATAAACATTAGCCATTATGGATTGGTCTTTACCTGCAAAATAATCATTTTTAACAAACAATTCAAGCATATTATAATATTCTTCTATCCATTTATTTAATGCAGTCTTATGTCCAAAAATTACACCACCGCCAATGCAATTAATATATTTGAATTTTTCAGTTGGATAATTATTATCTTTTTCTATTTTGTTTTGCAGATTTAACAAATAAACTTTATCGGGATTTAATGATTTAATTGTTTTATTATTGGGAAATTTTGATATAAGTGGTTTGTAATAATCTTCCCTTATCATTCCAATGTCAGTCCAAATAAAATAATCAGTGTTAAATGTATTTTTGTCAATTGCCAATTTAAGGAAATATGATTTTTCGTTCCAAATCATATACAATTCTGTACTATGATAATTTCTTTCGTGGTCTCTTTGTACATCTTTATTCCAATAATCTATATATTTATATGTATGAAATTTATTTATATTATCTATAATTATTATATCTGTCATATGTTCTTTGCCTATGCATAATTTTTGTATAATTGGTAGAGTTATATTATCTGTAAATATAATCATTGGATTATTTATGTTTGGTAAATAATTAGTCATCCAGTAATAATATGTGCCTGTATTAAATTTTTTTTTTGAAAAATTAAAAAAGGCAGTTACGATTGTTGATGTACTCATTTTATTAATCATAGTTCTTAAATTCTTAAATATATATAAGAATTATGATTATAATAGTAATTATAAAAACAAGAATAATATATAATTATGTATCGATTTCAAGAGAAACTTAGAGAACTTCGCAAAAATCCTGAAACTTCACGTGCTGGTTTTAAATGGGAAAACGATGAAGATTGTTCTCTAGTTGATAAAATTAATGAAGGTGTTTCAATTGATGATATCGCTAAAGAATTTCTTCGCACTACTGGAGGAATTAAAACACGCATTACTAGTAAGGCAATTGAAGCAATTGATGAAGAGAATCTTTCAATCGAAGATGCTGCTTCAAAATTTAAAATTGAAGTTGCTGATATTGAAAATTATCAAAAAAAGAAAGTTGAACGCGAACAACGTAAGCAAGTAAATTCTAACAGAAATCGTTCTGAACGTCAAGACAGACCAATTCGTTCTAACAATACTGTAATTACTCTATCAACAATTCACGCACTTCTTCAACAAATTTCAAATAAATTAGGTTGAATCCATCCATAATATTTTATTTTTATTATATAAATATGAAAAATGTTTGTAATTTTAAAGTAATAAATAAGAATTTACATCATATTTGTAAATTAATTTTAGAAGATATTGAACCTGGTTCAATATTAAGTACAATAATTGATTCGCAAATTTTAGAATGGAAAGATAACGAACGAATACAATATATTACAATTCAAGATGATATTATTCCTACGTTTATAAACAAAGATAAGAAATTAAAAATGAAAGTAAAGGTTATTAAAAATCTTATTAATGATGATGAAATTCATCTTACAAATAAGATTAAACCTAAAAAGAAATTATTATCTAAAATTTTTACAATTGTCGTGGAATTTAAACTCAAAAAAATAAATGAAGAATGTACTATAGTTAATTATAATATAAGCGCATCTGTTTTTTTAAATAATACATTATCATTGTCGTTTGAAGATATGATAATCGAGTATTATACTACATTAATTGATAAAACTGTTAATTTATTGAGTGAATAAATCACATATCATTTTTTTATAATTTTTATGATGATATAAATCTATAAATTTATTTTTATTTTTTTGATACTTATATACGATAACGTTATGTACATATTCATTTTTATTTGGTGGAAATTTTAAGCACCAATCAATTAAAATATTACTATCTATTACTTTTGTATATGAATAATTATAGTTATGCGACATATACATAATAGACCTTGAAATAATACCCTTACTCTGGTTATTGGGAATGAATAATTTCTTTTTAGTATTCACATAATTATATTCATCTAATTTTCTCCATTTATCATCAAATATTACTTCATTCTCATCCATAAATTTAAAATTAGACCGTAAGGTATTAAGGCGTTGATTGCATCTGAATATATTATGCATATCATTCTCATACTTCTTATCTTTAATTAATGATTTTGGAAAAATATGTTCTAACGTATTTGTATTTATGGAACTATATACATATGGTGTAAGATTTATTTTTATCATGTTTCTGCAACACGTTGGAAATAATAGGTTATTTATCATTATTATCATAAAAATAATTAGCATATATTCAATTCTAATAAATAGAATATCATTTTTTATATTTGTATTCCCATTATTATATACTTTATGATATATCAAATAAAATTATATATTATTATATATAAAATGATTTTTATTGATTATTTATTTATTACTATTTTATTTTCTTTAATTAGCATATATTTATATATATTACTAAATAATAAAAGAAATAAAAATATAACACCATTATTAAATCATAAAAATAGTGTATTATTTGAAATATTTGAAATATGCATTTTGCTTATAATATCCTTTTATTTATATAAGCAAAAACAATTTGTTTTATTATTAGTTTTTATAATAGAATTATTTGAACATCTAAATCAGATAACATTTTGTTATAGACAACACTTAAACAGTTTGCAATTTATTACAATACTTTTAGATTTAATTTTTATAATTTATGCATATTATAAGAAATGTTATTGGGTCATACCATTTTTCATAATTGGTATTTTAATTCACGTCATATCTATTTATTACAACAAATCATTTTCTGATATTGTTTGTATCATAACAATAAATAAAAAATGAATATTAATATAATTGATATTCATATATCATTATGGTTATTCAAATACCCATAAATGCAAAAAAACCTTTAGTTTTAATTGATACAAGTTATTATATTTTTAATAGATACTTTGCTACTACTAAATGGTTTAGTTTTCAGAAAAAAGAATTTAACGAAGAAGAATTTAACGATGCCTTTTTAAAGCACGTTGATGCAGATTTTAAAAAGATTCAAAAAAAACTTAAAACAGATATTAATAATATTATTTTATGTCTTGATTGCCCTAGATCAGAAATTTGGAGAAATGAGTTATATTCATCTTACAAAGCAACAAGAACAACGAAAGATAATTTTGATTCAAATATTTTTAATATCTTCAATGATTATATCAAAGAGGTAAAAATAATTCAAATTAGTTTTAATAAACTCGAAGCAGATGATATTGTTCATTTACTTCATTCACAAATAACAAAAATAAATAGCAAACAACCGATTGTTATTATTACAAATGATAATGATTATCTACAATTATCTAATAATCATACTAAGATTATTAATATGCAATTTAAAGATATAACCTTAAGAGGTACATTAAATCCACAAATAGATTTACTTGTTAAGATTATCTATGGAGACAAAGGTGATAATATTAATAAAATTTCAGTTGGTTTAACTAAAGACAAAGCAATAAAGATAGCATTAATGAATGAAGAAGAAAGAAATAAATATTTAATTGAAAATGATATTATGGATAATTTTCAATTAAATAAAAAATTAATTTCATTTGAAAGTATTCCTAAAGATTTGATTGAAAAATTTTATCATAATTATAATATATACATTTTATAAAATATGGGAGACGAATGGGTTTATACTATGTTATTTATATTAAAAACCTGTATTTTCATTCAATTCGTTGATGTCTGTGTAAAAATATTTTGTTTTTGCGGTGTGATACTTGGTTTTTATTATAGAGATTATTTACCTTTCACATCATTTTGGAATTTTATTTATTACGCAATAGTTTTCATATCATTTAATCTTATTTGGATTATTGTGTCATTTTTATTATTAGTATTTTCAGCATGGTTAATTGTATTATTTATAGTCCCTGAAATTATTATAATATTTATATTTATAATACCAGTTCCAATACCTTTGAGAAGATTAATATTAATATTTGTGCCACCTTTTCTTGCTTTAACTATTACTGGCGTTTTACCTTTTATGCTATTTTTCTTTTGGGCACCTATAGTTGGAACAATGGCTTTATATGGAATAGTAGCATATGTTATATATGAATATATTAAATTAATTTATGATGTTTTACATCAGATATTCCCATATGATCCAAATAATAATTTTATTGAATTGTTTGAGAATCCAATAGTTAATGAAGGTGTAAATACAGGAAATGATTTATCAAATAAAGTTTTAACATCTATTAATTCTAAAAATAGTAGTATATATGTATATGACCCATCGTCTGTTGATGATAATATGAATAATTATTATAGTAATGTTTTTAAATTAATTAAAGTACAAACTAATAATTGCATATTAGGTAATACGATTGATGCGGAGCAAAGTAATTCGATAAATAATACTATAGGTTTAAATAAATGCAAAGTGAATGAAATATTTAATATTTTTAATTTAAATTATAGTATGAATCAAAATCTAATTAAATCACAAATTAAACCATAAATTAAAAACTTTTATAATAATAATGAACTTTATTGATATTATAATATTTATAGTTATTTTTATTGTATTATATGTTTTATTATTAAATTTCTTTTACGCTATTTTTGTATTATTATATATATTTGATATGAATTTAAAAATAGTTCCTGAATATATTGGCGACCCTGTAGGGCGATTATTATTCTTTTTAATGTATTTTTTATTACCTTTCTTTTGGATATGTTTTTTATTTTTAGTTATAATGTATATCATTTATTGGATAATCGTCCATATTATTCCAGAGTTTTTTTTAATGATACCCATACGTGCTATGTTATTGGCTCTGCCGCCTTTTCCAGCATTAATGAGGTCTGGAATATTTGATTTATTTGATTTTCTTTTAAGTAAAATTGGTAGCCAAGAAAGTATTGATTCATTGGCGGCATCGATAACTTATAATCTTACCTTATTTGCAATTCGTGGTACATCTTTCATACTTAAAGGAATTTTTCCAGGATATGACGATCAATATTTTGTTGATTTAATTAATGAGAAAAAGGATTCTAAGGAAATTTTATATTCTTTAAAAGAATTAGCGAATAGTGATAGTAATACTACTAATACTACTAATACTACCAGTACCACTAATATTAATTATAGTGATAGTGATGATAGTAATGCTAATAGTAATAGAAGAAATGACACAAGTGATAATTATAAAATAGAAAAAACACAAAAGGACATTTTAATGAATAAATATGAGGAACAGTGTAAATTAGCAAATGGCAATTCTGGAGGTATGAATT
>Ga0114960_10000633_pt1 | contig 29589 bp, 30 predicted proteins | sample C_130625_MF_Meta_FD_92637 | JGI IMG/M metagenome (GOLD analysis project Ga0114960, IMG submission 92637) | Freshwater microbial communities from Lake Croche, Canada to study carbon cycling - C_130625_MF_MetaG | ecosystem: Environmental > Aquatic > Freshwater > Lake | place: Lake Croche, Canada... | reverse complement strand
TTACTTAATTATTGTTACCGATCCACTAATTAAAGCCCGTCCATTTTTAGGATTAATAATATAATAGTAGGTGCCTATTGGTAAAGGATTGCCTTTGTAAGTTCCATCCCACTCTTTCTCGTAACCCAATGACGAAAACACTTTCTGACCGTATCTATTAAATACATCTATTGTTGCACCTGGGTATGATTCTAAATATTGTATTCTCCAAGTATCATTTATACCATCTCCATTCGGCGAAAACACATTCGGTACCACCGGTGCCAACAACACTTTTACAAATATCGTATCCGATACCGAACAATTGCCAATTCCCGTTAAAGTTAGTTGATACGTGATATCAGTTTTTGGCTTGCATATTGGCACCTTAGCGGTATCGCTACTCAAATCTGTGGCTGGCGTCCATAAATAACTCAATGCGGTGCCATACACATATTTGGGTTTGATGGGGATCATGCCAAATTCTAACACCTTCAAATTAGGACCCAATACTAGTTTCGGATATGGATGTACCGTAACCGTTTTAACCATCGTATCACTCACACAACCCTGTTGGTTATACGCATACAAACTGATTTTAAAACTACCAGAGTCGGTAAATTTCTTGTTCGGGTTTTGCACGCCAGAACTTGTACCATTGGCTAAATCCCAATACCAAGTATTCATTGCACTTGTTTTGCCATTGCTATTGTCTATAAAATTAATCTGGTCGTTCAAACAAATCTCCGATGGATTGGTGGCAAAGTCTGCCTTCGGTTGCGGATAAATAGTCGATAAAGTTTGTGTTAATGAATCAATACACAAATCTTTACTCGTTATTTTTAATTGCACACTCACAGGACCTAGTGCCGTGTATTGGTGCGTTGGTTGCTTTAGTGTAGATGCCGACGGATTATTCGGGTCTCCAAAGTTCCATAAATAAGTAAACAACCCTTCGCTATTGTCTTTGATGCTAGAGAAGTTTTTAAACAAACCCCTTCCATCTGGTAAACAAATGCTAGGTAGTGTAAAGTTCACTACCGGTAAAAAGTTCAGCTTCAGGTTTTGAATATTGTAGGTACTCCTACATCCACTATCTGTTACCACACGCAAACTAGCCGCATAGGTATTGCCTACCGCGTATTGTTTGGTGAAAGGTGCATTGCTGCTATAAATGATATTAGTACCATCACCAAAATCCCAATAACGCTGCACGATATTACTATAGTTAGCTACCGATGAATCGGTAAATTGAATATTATTCTTCTCGCATAGTATGGCATTCACGCCCCATTTGGCTACCGGCGAAGGCCATACCGTGATAGGCTTTGTGGCAGAGTCGGCACAACCAAAGGAGGTGCTATAAAAATATTTAATAGGATATGTGCCAGGGGTTTGACTATTGGGGGTAAATAGTCCCGTAGCGCTTATGCCACTGCCCGTATACACAAATGCACCCGGTACACCACCTAGTTCTTTGGCCTGCGTAATTTGGCGTGCGGTGGTATCATTACAAATACCTGGCACTGTTGTAAACAACACTTTAGGACTTTGGTGGATGGTAATGGTTTTGGTAATACTACTAGCACATACAGAAGAATTGCCCGAGTGCGCCGTCATGCGTATTTGATACGTTTTAGTAGCAGGTGTTTGAAAATTACTGTATAAATGCGGGTACTGCTTTTTAAACAATGTATTGTCATCAACACTATCTACCGTTGGTGCACCAACATAGTTCCAATAAATATCATTTTTAGTTACTACACCAAAATCTACATACGATGAATCATATATGCGAATAGAATCATTGCTACATAATTTGGTATCATTTAGCACCACAAAATTTGCATGCGGAGTTGAACCATTAACAGTAAAGGCTTGCGTTAATGTTGAATCACATCCAAAGGAAGTAGTTACTTTGTAGGAGACTTGATAGTTAGCAGCTAATTTATATTTTGCTGAACCGTTTTGTGAAGTTGCACTAGTTAAAATGGGTGCTGGTGTTACGGCTGGTATTGCTGCATTGTAATTCCAATTCCAGGTAACTGCGGTACTGCCATCTGCAATAGTGGTAGTATCTGTAAACACGGCCAGTGCATCATCCAAACAAACTTCTGGTAAAATAAATCCTACATGGGGTTGTGCATGAATCGCAATAGCATTAGTCACTGTATCGCTCTTACAGCCCAAACTATTTTCCACAAGCATCTTTACATTGTAGGTATTGAAATTATTATAGAACTCATTGAAACTTGTATTCTTACCACCATTGGTGAGGGTCTTGGTATTTCCATTTCCCATATCCCAATACCATCTATTTAAAACAGCCGTACTAATAGAACGATCTGTTGCCGTATCAATAAATGTGATGGATTTATTTTCGCAATAATTATTAATTGCAGTAGTTGAAAAACCTGCTAATGGTAATTGATTAATAATGGTAGTATGAACAGCTGTATCACTCATGCAACCTTTATCGGATACAACAAATAATTTTACTGTATCAACACTAGGATTCAAGTATAAATGTTTGGCTGATGGCACAGTATCTGTATAGCCATCGCCAAAACGCCAATTCCATTTTACAATAGCAGAACCCAATCCATCCGAAGCATCGCTATAGGAAGTGCTATCGCGCAAACAAACATAATTACTAATGTTAAATGCAGCTTTTGGTTGTGGATATATATTATTAAGCGTTTGAACACTGTCTTTAGTACATCCGTAATTTGATACAGCAGTTAACTTAATATTATAGGTGCCTGTTGCAGCATAATTATGTGTTGGATTTTGTATAGAATCAATGCCGCCATCTCCAAAATCCCATTGCCATTTTGTTACTATGCCAGCTGAAATAGTGGTAGCGTCTATGAATGGAGCCGCACCTATTGGTAAACATACTGCTGTAGGTAATTGAAAGTTAGTAACAGGTAATGGACGAATGGTAATTGTTTTAATCGTTGCTGTACTCAAACATCCTGTATTGCTTTCTAAGATCAAACTAACATTATAAGATCCTTCTGATGTATAGATTTTATTCTTGGGAGTATTATTAGTTAAAGTATCTTTTGTGCCATCGCCATAATCCCAATACCATTTTACAATATTACCAGCTGCTATTGTAGATTGGTCTGTGAATAATATATTTTTCGATACACAACTATCGCTGTATTTAAATTGTGCAATGGGAGGTGCTGAAAAAGACAATGTTATAATAGTATCTCCTATACAACCATAATTAGATATTGGACGATACCGTATATTATAACTATTAGCTATTGTATATTTTTTAACAGGATTAAAAATGCTATCTATTGTACCATCACCAAAATCCCATAAACCTGTTTCAATTTTACCTTCCCCACTAGTATTTGTTGCATCAATAAAATGTACAGAATCAGAAACGCATCCACTATTATTGGTAGTGAAATTTGCAATAGGCAGATCGAGTACCTTAACTGGAACTGTAAAAACTTGATCGGTACTACCGCATCCATCTGGGGTAGTAGAAGTAGTAAATAATTTGATGGTATCTCTTAATGCTGCAGTATTGGCTCTAGAAAAAGTAAAAGTATTATGTGTACTAAAGTAATAAATGGATTGACCATTTAATTGAATAGTACTATCTGGAACGGGCGCGTCAATAGGCCCAATAGTAGTCATTGGATTAATATTAGGAGCTGTTGTAAATTCCCAACGTAAACTTGATGGTAAAAAATTAAGTGGGATGCCAAACTGAAATGGTGAGTTGACACATGAAATGGCAGAGTCTAGTCGTTTATATTTGTTTTGAAAAGAAGCGGTTGGGGTAAAATCTCTAATATTAGTACCAGCATTATATCCATAAGATTCTGCACTACCAAAACCATAAGCAATAGCATTGAAACCAGAATCGGAATACACCGTATGAGACCCTGAACTAACAGGTATTATTGCATAAGAATAATTCGGTTCTTGTGGATGGTTTGCAAAAAAAGAAGGCTTCGATACCCCATCAATTTTAAAACTAGCAACACCGCCATTTTTTACAATAACATTTATATAACTCTGTAGTATCAAATACTTACTGGCAGAGTAGAGGGTAATATTATTAATCGTTTGTTCTACAGGACTTAGATAAATCATTTCAGGATCCCCAAATGGTGTTGTGTTTGGATTACCATCTTGTCCTTGAGTAGTAATATACTGAGCCACCATTATTGGAATATCTGATTCAATTAAGTTAGGAACTGGCCCATTGGTACCTATTGCATTTCCATTTTTAAATTGATAATAAAATCCACCAATTAAACTACTTGCAGGAAGTACAACGCCATTTAGTTTTACAACTGTTTTAGGATCTGTAACACAAACACGGTAATAATTATTGGGCTGTGATCCTGTAGGTGCTGTTAAATATTTCTTACCCCAAGCAACAGCAGGAAATGCTTGTGCAAATAAATTATCTGCAGAACCACCTGCGGTTCCTCCTATACTAATTTTACCAGACCCAGAGAATACAGCAATTTTTTTACATCCACCAGTGCTATTGTTGCTTATAGATCTTATACGCGTTCCAGTTAAATCGGTACCAACATTTCCATTAGTGGTACCCATTACACTATAAATCTGTCCTTTGTTTAGTTTTACTACAGCAGGAAGAGCCACTGCTAAGCCATTTAAATTTGCAGCAGATGGTGTAATTTCTACAGAAGTTGCATCTTCGGTGGCTACCACAAAAACAAAAGAATTGGCACTAGCAGCATTTGATGATTGTGTATAATTAACAGAATAATAGTCTTTTCCTAAAGTAGCTGTTGGAAATAACAAGGATGCTCCAGAAACGCTTGCATTATAAATATGTGCATAAGCAACAACAGGCACATCACTAGTAATATGTATTCCAGAGTTATAAGTACCTATGCCACTAATTCTTGCATCTTGTGTACCTGTTTTAGGAATAGGATTTGAAGTGGTGACTTGATTGGCTAAAACAGTATAAGTAAAGGAATAAGGTAAAGTTAATCCTGGAATTTCAACAGTTACTTTTGCATTTTTATCTGAGGTGAAATATAAGACCATATCTTGTGTGCCACCACCAGCTGGGTTTCCTGCCATGTTTACGTGGTAACCATATCCCAACCAAAAATCAGTTCCTTTATTAGAAAAATCTTGACTAAACGCCGATGATTGCCACAAGACAAGTAAAAAACAAATCAATAATCTAAAATTCCTCATTTGTTACCTTGGGTGATTACATTTATTAAATACCACTTGAAATAGAACTAGCATTAAAATTAAGCCATATCTATATATCAACCACCTTTAAGAGTCATTAAATTGACTATTTGCTGTTTATTAAAATAGATTTTGCTTCAGGGCCGCAACAAAACAACAAATCTAAGATGCATAAATTATTTTGGAAACCAATTCGATCTTCAAAAACCTGTACATATTTGGTTTCTTTTTCGACTATTTGGAACTGAGATGGTTTAATTTGATCTCGACAATCTGCATACCCTTCTCCGTAATTAATTTGATATTGATTTGTAAAGGAGATATTTCCTGGATATTTCAATTGACGATTTACCCAAGTAATCATGGCCATATTTAAATCTTGTAAATAAACAAAGGGTTGTTGGTAAATGGAAAATAATCCATCCCGATAATATTCAAAGAATGGCGATTTACCATAACAAGCTAAAATACTTCGCGTGTGTTGGTCAGCCCAATTGGAAGTATTATCGATTTTCACATCCTTTATTAATCCTTTTTGACCGCGTCCATTTTCTAAAGGCACCGTTAAATTAATCAACCCATTGCTACCTACAATAACCATTCTATTACGAAAACTCATTTTTTGGTAAGATTCATATTGATCTATTTTAATATGTGAAAATTTAAATAAAGTTTTATACCAATTAATATTTCCAATATATTGATTAACAGTTATTAAAGTAATACTTTCTTGTGTTGAATTCAATCTAGCCTGTATTTGTTATATTATAGAAATAAGATGTAAAATTGATTAAATATTTATTACTGATAATATTGTTAAATAATTGTTTAACAATTATTTATATTATATAAACTATACTATATAAATTAGTAAATTGATATTATTGTTAAAATGCCTATTAATCTAATAAATTTAGTAATCTATTTAATAAAAATAACAATTGATTCGCAGATTTAATGAGAAAGCTCCCCTATTTTGCACTCAAATTATAAACAATGAAAAATTGGATACTAGGCGTATTTTTATCGTTTTTATTCATGGCTTGTGCTAGCCCCAAATCATTTGAATATCGCGCAGTAAAGCATATTAAACTAGACCAATTAGGATTTGACCATACCAATTTAACCATGGAATTAGAATACTATAATCCTAATTCATTTGGGCTTGATTTGAAAAAATTAGATGCTGATGTTTATATTGACAACCGGTTTTTGGGTAAGTTCAAACTAGACACTACTATGCATATTCCAAAAAAAGGAAACTTTAGTCTACCCTCTAAAATTGCAATAGACATGAAAGCCCTCTATAAAAACGCCTTGAACTTGGTATTAAGTAAAGAAGTGCTAGTAAGTGTTAAAGGCACTACCAGGGTTGGCAAAGCTGGCATTTTCAGGACTGTTCCTTTTACTTATGAAGGTCGACAAAAATTAGATATATTTTAATAATTGCATTACTGCAATGGTTGAATATGACAAGGTTTTCGGGGCTGAGGTCCACCCCCATCGGTTGCCCTTTTGCAAATTGCAGGTATCTTTTTATAGGCTTCTTCAGTAGCTTTCTCTGAATCTGCATCAAAACCAGCATTATTTAAAGCCGTTCTAATCATATCAGGACTAACCCTATCAGGAAAATATTGTACCCTAATTTCGCCTTGTAATAAATTGATTTTCCACTGCACAAGGCCACTTTCCATATTGGACTTATTTTCTACAATCAAGTATTTTTCTAATACTTCTTTGCATTCCCAGCACTTAAGATTCTCTGATTTTACAGTAATCCAAACTGCTTTGTCTTGTTGGGCATATACATATTGGCCTAAAAACAAGCAGCAAATATTTAGTAAGATAAATTGCTTCATGACTATTAATTTGAATTTATATCGGTTAAATTCCTTTCCAATTGGCAGGATCAGTTCTCCATTGCAATAACAACTTTTCTGTATCTGCAGAAATCGTTCCTTTTTCAACTGCCATTGAAATTAGCGTGGCATAATTGGTTAAAGACAAATATTTTACACCTGCATCTTCGAACGCTTTGGTAGCAATATCAAATCCATAGGTAAAAATAGATACCATCCCCACAACGTTTAAACCTGCATTTTTTAATACTGTCACAACGTCTAAACTACTTTTTCCGGTAGAAATCAAGTCTTCTATTACCAGCACTTTCTTTCCTACTTCAAAAGACCCTTCAATTTGATTGCCTAAACCATGTTCTTTTGGTTTTGGGCGAACATAGATATAAGGAAGTTTTAATTGGTCAGCTGCCATTGCCCCCCAAGGAATACCTGCTGTTGCAACTCCTGCCAATAGATCCACTTCTGGAAAAGCTTCAAAAATCAGGTTACACATTTCACTTTTTACAAAATCACGGGTATAAGGAAAAGACAATACTTTTCTATTATCGCAATAAATGGGGCTTTTCCAACCACTGGCCCAAGTAAATGGGTTTTCTGGACTTAGTTTTACAGCTCCTACCTGTAATAATTTTTCTGCAACAGCTTTTTCGTTTGTCATAATTACGAAGGTAAAGCTTGAACAAATAATTTTACTCGTAGATTGCATAATCTTATTCACAGAATATGGAAGAAAAACAAACAATAATTGCTGCTGGTGGATTAGTTCTAAATGAAACCAATGAATTACTCTTAATTTTTAGACGCGGTTTTTGGGATTTACCCAAAGGAAAACTAGACCCAAATGAATCTATTGCTGAATGTGCTGTAAGAGAAGTGATAGAAGAAACAGGAGTAAATAATATTCATTTAGGCAACTTAATTACCATTACTACCCACGAATATTTTGATACATATATTAAAGCAGATGTAAAAAAAGAAACACATTGGTACCATATGAAGGTTGATGGTAAGCCAAATTTAATTCCACAAACCACAGAAGATATCACCGCTATTGAGTGGACAAAAAAAAATGATTTGGCAGAAAGATTAAGCAATACTTATCCAACTATTATTGAAGTAATTACAAAAGCGGGCTTAATATAAACTTTATCTTTTTTGTAAAATAGCAACAGTTAATCTACTGATACAAACCAGTCTATCTTTTTGATCATAGATTTTAATATCCCAAATATGTGTGCTACCACCAATATGAACTGGGGTTGCAATACCTGTTACAAAACCTTCTGATACACTTCTTACATGGTTGGCATTAATTTCTAAACCAACACATTGAAATTTAGTAGGATCAATTACTAAACCAGCACCTACACTTCCCAAAGTTTCTGCTAATGCAACTGAGGCACCACCGTGTAACAATCCATAAGGCTGTTTGGTACGATGGTCTACAGGCATGGTAGCTTTAATAAAATCGTCTCCAATTTCAGTAAACTCCATACCTAATAAATCGCCAAGTGTATTTTTACCGAAATCTTTAAAATCGGCTAATTGAATTTGAGGTTGAAACCAGATAGACATGGAAATTAATTATGAATACAATGTATCAATTACTGCTTGCGGTAAGAATGGCGATGCGTTTCCACCATTTCGTAAAATATCACGCACAATAGTAGAGGCGACTGAAGTATACTTGGGTTCTCCTGTTAAAAATATTGTTTCGATTGAACGATCAAGTGTTCTATTAGCGTCTGCAATTGTTTTTTCGTATTCAAAATCACTGACAAATCGAATGCCTCTTAATATAAAATGCGCATTAATTTTTTTGCAATATTGAATGGTTAATCCTTCGTAAGTAACACTTTCAACCTTAGGTTCATTTTTATAAATTTCCTTAAACCATTCCATACGTTGGTCTGCAGAAAACATAGGATCTTTAATGGCATTAATACCTATTCCAACATAAATTTTATCAAAGAGTGGTAAAGCCCTGTCAATGATATCAATATGCCCTAAAGTTACAGGATCAAATGTTCCAGGAAACAAACAAATTCGTTGCATAATTAATCGATTAATTTTCTCTATTAGCAATTAAATATAAAACTGCCATCCGAACTGCTACTCCATTTTCAACTTGGTTTAAAATAATAGATGATGATCCATCAGCCACATCGCTATCTAATTCAACACCTCTGTTAATTGGCCCAGGATGCATGATCACTATTTCTTTACCGAGTGAATCTAATAATCTTCTATTGATTCCATAAGCCAAACTATATTCTCTTAAAGAAGAAAATAATGGCTGGTTTTGTCTTTCGAGTTGTATGCGTAATACATTGGCAACATCGCACCATTGTAAGGCTTTCTTTAAATTGTATTCAACTTTCACACCAAATGCTTCGCTAATATATTTTGGAATAAGTGTTGGTGGACCTGCAACCATTACTTCTGCACCCATTTTTTGTAATAGATACATATTGCTCATGGCAACCCTACTATGCATAATATCGCCAATTATAGCCACTTTTAATCCGGCCAATTGTCCGAGTTTTTCTTGCATAGAAAAAGCATCTAATAAAGCTTGGGTAGGATGTTCATTTATTCCGTCTCCAGCATTAACAATGGCAGCAGGAATATGCTTGGCCAAAAAATGTGGCGCACCAGAAGCACTATGGCGCATCACCACCAAATCTACCTTCATACTCAAAATATTATTAACTGTGTCTAGCAATGTTTCTCCTTTTGCAGCAGATGAACTACTAGCGGCAAAATTTAAAACATCAGCCGACAACCTGCGTTCTGCTAATTCAAACGACATTCTTGTTCGTGTTGAATTTTCATAAAACAGGTTCACAATAGTAATATCCCTTAAGGAAGGTACTTTCTTAACAGGTCTTTGCAAGACTTCTTTAAATTGTGTAGCGGTAGATAGAATAAGCTGTATATCCTCGGTTGTGAGGTGCTTAATACCAAGTAGATGTTTGGTAGATAGTTTCATTAAAGGTCAAAGATAATGGTTTCAGTTATCTAATAGCATTACTTGTTCATTTTGTTCATTTTCATTCCACAAAACTGTTACCCTTTGTGAGAAAATGGTATCAATTGCTTTGCCAAGATAGTCGGGTTGTATGGGTAGTTCTCGACTAAAGCGTCGGTCTACTAGTACACAAAGTGCTACTTTGGATGGGCGTCCGTAGTCTAATAAAGCATCTAAGGCAGCTCGAATAGTCCTTCCTGTATACAATACATCATCCACCAAAACCACTTCTTTGTTTTCAATCGAGAAAGGAATATCTGTATTACTGGCTATATGCAAACTTTTTCTAACATCATCTCTATAAAAAGTGATATCTAACTTTCCATACTGAATGGTGTCCGGGTCAACGAGTTGCTGTAATTCTCGAACAATGCGGTTGCTTAACAAAATACCCCTTGGCTGCATACCAATGATAACCGTGTTTTGCAAACTAGGATGGTTCTCCAATATTTGATTGGCCAATCTTTTTATGGTTAACGCAAGTTGTTCCTTTGATAAGATTATCTTCAAAACGAAAATTTTAATAAAAATAAATGCTTTCTCTGACACTCCAAACGATTATTAAGTACTTAGTTGATTAATTTGCCGGTTCAAATGTTAAGATTAGACCATATTACCCTTGTTCAGTATAGGAATTACCTTCAAAACTCTTTTGAATTTACGGAGAGAGTCGTATGTATTTGTGGTTTAAACGGAGCGGGTAAAACAAATTTGCTGGATGCCATCTATTATTTGAGCATGTCTAAAAGTTATTTTTCAAGGCCCGATGCAGCGAATGCCCTTCATGGTATGGGTGGTTTTAGACTAGAAGGCTCCTATCATTTACAAGGCGAAATACAAAAACTCGTATTTATTTTAAGAGAAAACAATAAAAAGGAATTGAGTTTAAATGACGAAGCCTATAAAAAATTCTCAGATCATTTGGGAAAATTTCCTTGTGTAATGATTGCACCTGATGATGTTTCTTTAATTAGTGGATCAAGCGAAGAACGCCGACGTTTGATTGATACTATTTTATGTCAATTGAATAAAACTTATCTTTTACAATTAATTGACTACACTAAATTATTGCAGCAGCGAAATAGTCTTTTAAAACAGTTAGCAGAGAACGGTTCTATAGATGAATCATTGTTTGAAGTAATAGACCAACAATTGTGTAGCAAGGGTAATTATATCTTTAAAGAAAGAACCAATTTTTTAGTTGGCTATTTACAATTGGCAGCAGAAATTTATACCAAAATTTCGGGCAATACCGACGATGTAATCATGCAATACGAAAGTCAGTTGACGCAATCAAGCATGGAAGAATTGTTTAAAAAGAACCAACAAAAAGACCGCATACTACAAAGAACAAGTGCTGGCATACACAGAGACGATTTATCTTTTAAAATGTTAGACCAAGTATTTAAAACAGAAGCCTCACAAGGGCAACGTAAAAGTTTATTATTTGCGTTAAAACTGGCAGAATGGCAAGTATTAAAAGACCAAAAAGGCTTTACCCCAATTTTATTATTAGATGATGTATTTGAAAAATTAGACGAAAAAAGAATGTATCAATTGTTAAACTGGGTTTGTACACAAAGCGATGGACAAGTATTTATAACCGATACCCATTCTGAAAGGCTAAAATCTCAAATGCACCATATTAATACCCAATTTCAGTTGATTGATTTATAATTGTAAAAAGAATTGTAACTTATAATAGCAATCAAAATTTGTAAGCTTATCTTTGAAATATGTCTGAATATCATATTGGTGCTGCCATTAAAGGATTCCTTAAAAAAAGTCATTTAAACAATGGCGTACGCGCTGTTCAAATAGAAGAAATATGGGAAACACTCATGGGAAAAACCATTGCAAAATATACCGACAAAATAAAGATATTTAATAAGAAGCTCTATATACAAACAGCAGTAGGTCCGCTAAAAAATGAATTGCAATTTCAAAAGCCACAAATTGTTGCAAGGGTTAATGAAGCATTTGGAGAGGAAGTTATAACTGAGGTAATTATCTCTTAATTAATTAGTGTACTTATTTCACACTAATTCTAGGATCAATCCATCCATAGACAATATCTGCTAAAATATTTACCAGAATAAAAAAAGTTGCGGTTATTAATACGCTACCCATCACCACTGGAAAGTCTAATTTTTCTAAAGCATCTACCGTTACTTTTCCAATACCTTTCCATCCAAAAATATATTCAACAAAAAAAGCACCTGCTAATAATTCTGCAAACCAACCAGTAATAGCAGTAACAACAGGGTTGAGTGCATTACGCAATGCGTGCTGAAACACCACAACTTTTTTACTGAGTCCTTTTGCATAAGCTGTTCTAATATAATCTTGGTCTAAGGTATCTAACATTGCACTTCTGGTTAGTTGTGTAATAATTGCTAGCGGACGAATACCTAATGTAATTGCAGGAAGTATTAAATTTTTCAACTGTAATTGCTTGCCATTGAATGGGTCTATTTCGAATAAACTACCTGTCATTTGTAAACCAGTAATATTGTGTAATACAAATCCAAATAAATACGCTAAAATAATTCCCATAAAAAATGATGGTGCAGATATACCTAAAACACTAGTAAAAATGGCACTTGTATCCATCCATGTATTTTGTTTTACCGAAGCTAGCACTCCTAATAATATGCCGAAAAATGTTGCTATAAACATGGCAGCAAGTGCTAATATAATTGTTCCGGGCAATGCTTCAAACAAAACCGATCCTACTGCTTTTTTTGTTTGGTAAGACCTTCTTAAATAGGGAATTTTAATGCCTATTTTTTGGGCATCATTCCCAATAAAAAATCCATTCAATTGTTTGTCTGTAATTTCTTTATTTGAGTGAACACAAATTGGCGAAACATCATTTAAATACAATGCAAACTGTTTCCATTTAGGTTGGTCCAGCGCTAATTCGCGGCGAATATTTTGAAGGGTGGCACTATCTCCGGTTTGTCCTAAAATTAATCTGGCTGGGTCTCCAAAACCTTGAAACAAAAAAAATACAATTACTACCACACCCAATAAAACAAAAGAACTATAGGTGATTTTTTTTAGTAGGTAATTGAGCATATTGACATTTATTTCCAGTTCAATATTTGTTGCATTATTTTAGTAGAATCTCTGTAACTATACTTATATACAATATTTGCTTTTTGCATAAAAAAGATAGTTGGGTTAACACGAGCAGCTGTTTTGATAACCGTTGCGTCGCACCTTAAAATGGGCAGACTGGCATAGTGTTGCTGTGCAGTAGACGCATCGGCAGTAACTAATATTACTGAAATATGATTCAACTGAGCAGCTTTAATTATAGTTTCGATACTTTGTTGCCAATTGGCCCATTCATTAAAGTCTTTTGCTAAAATAAGTAGGTATTGTTTGTTCTCAAATACAGCAGCAGTGCTGTCTGTACCACTTATTGTTTGTAATGAAAAATCTGCAATAGTAGCTTTTAAACCATTTCCCTTTTTGGCTAACACATCTTTACGGTCTATATAAATATAAGTAGAATCAAAATCTGCTGGAAAATGCGCTTGGTCGAACTTTAATTCTTGTCCATTTTTTTTATAGATAAAATTTAATGCAAAACTATCTGCAATGGCACCTTCAGGCGTTTTCATTTGATCTAAAATATTATTTCCTTTTTTATAAGGTAAACAATCTACTATTGGCAAATGACGCAGTACATGATTTTGCAACCATCCAGTACCATTTAAACTGATTAATATAATTGCAATAGCAAAAGGATTCGAAATAGCAACTTGAATTTGATTTCTATAAATGCATAAAACAATTATGAGTACCAATAAAACTAGGTCTTTTGTGAAAGATTGTGCAGCAGTTAAAGGCAAACAATCTCCGAAGCAACCACAGGTTTTAATTTTACCTGAAAACAAAGCATAGCCAGTTAAAAATGTAAAGAAAATAATAAGTGCTAATAACAACCAACTAATTGTTCGTATTTGCCAACCGATAATTAGAGCAACGCCTGTTACTACTTCAAAAACATTCATCAATATTGAAAATGACAGTGTGTAATCATGAAGTGCATTCCATCCCCATACTTCAAAAAATTCTTGCATTTTATAACTCAAACCTAGTGGATCATTTGCTTTAACTAATCCAGAAAAAATAAAGAGCAACCCTACTACCCAACGTACAATTAGTAAGAAATTTTTCATGGAAATACAATTTAGTGTTTACCTTCTTCAATTAATATCAAAGCAAAAATGGCATAGTTTAAAATATCAACATAATTGGCATCAATCCCTTCACTAATTAATGTTTCGCCATCGTTAGCCAATATTTGTTTAATGCGTAATAGTTTAACCAAAATTAAATCTGCAAAACTCTCTTGACTCATATCGCGCCAAGCTTCGCCATAGTCGTGGTTTTTATCGAGCATGGTATTTTTTGCAAATAATACATATTGCTCGTACCAAGCAGCTACTTTTTGTACAGGCACTTCTTCTACTGCAGGATTATCTAATGCTAATTGAATCAATCCTATAACTGCATAGTTTACAATACCCTTAAATTCAGAGGGTATACCATCCTGTACTTTTTGGGTTTGTTTATCTTGGATGGTTCTAATACGTAATGCCTTGATAAAAATTTGGTCCACCACCGAAATTGTTCTTAAAACCCGCCAAGCAGTGCCATAATCCTTGGTTTTTTTAATAAATATATCCTGACATTGGCTGATTGCCTGATCGTATTGTAGATTCGTTTCCATTTTATGCTCCTGACGTTAATCGCTTAATTAATATCTTTGATAGGAATGCAATATAAATGAATACTCAGAATGTTTACACTTAACTGCAAAGGAAGATTAATAAAAATAGAAGAACCGGTGGTAATGGGCATTTTAAACACTACCCCCGACTCTTTTCATGCGGCTAGTAGAACAAAATCGATAGATGACGCAGTTGAAAAGGCAAAACAAATGCTGGAAGCTGGTGCAACTATTCTGGATATTGGCGCACAAAGTACAAGACCTGGCAGTGAAAATGTAGGCGCTGAAACAGAACTAGATCGTATTATTCCTGTGATTGAAGCAATCTCTAAGTCAATCCCACAAGCAATTATTTCAGTTGATACATTTATTGCCTCAGTTGCCAAAGCCGCTGTAATGGCTGGCGCATCTATAGTAAATGATATAAGTGGTGGCTTGTTTGATGAAAACATGCTAACCACTGTTGCCGAACTCAAAACACCATTTGTTTGCATGTATGTTAGGGGAAATGCCAATAACATGCACCAAATAATGCCTACTTCTAATTGCACTCTTGAAGTACTTGATTTTTTTATAGAACGAATTGCAGCTTGTAACAAAGCAGGCATTCATGATATTATTTTAGACCCTGGATTTGGATTTGGAAAAACGATGGATGAGAATTTTCAATTATTGAAAAACTTACAAATATTTACCCAACTTAAAAAGCCAATATTATTAGGTATTTCAAGAAAATCAATGATTTATAAAACATTGAATGTAACAGCTGAAAATGCCTTAAATGGCAGTACTGTTTTACACACATTAGGATTATTAAATGGGGCAAGTATATTGCGTGTGCACGATGTTAAAGAAGCTAGAGAAGCAATAATACTTACGCAACAATTGAAGAAATAAGCATATCCTACAATTGCTAAGCGTAAAGTGAAATATTACAAAATAAATGCACTTAATATTTCTAAACCAAATGCAAAATCCTTGAGGGGTTAAAATAAGAAGAGGCTGTTTCATTTTATTGAAACAGCCTCTTTTATAAATAAGTACTAGAATTTATTTCTTAGTAGGTTGACCTTGATTTGGTTGACCTGGCATAGGTTGTGCTGGCTTAGGAGCAGGCACAGTTACATCAGAAATTTCAATATCAAACACAAGGTTTGCATAAGGAGGAATTACTGGAGCAGAACCTTGAGGACCATAAGCCAACAATGCTGGAACCAATAAACGACCTTTTCCACCTTTACCAAATAAACGTAAACCTTCGTCCCAACCTCTAATAACTGATCCAACACCTACTGTTACATTAAGTGGTTGTCCTACCAATTTAGAATTGACCATGTTCGAATCAAATATTTTACCATTTACAAATGCACCTCTGTACAAAACAGTTGCTTGCATGCCAGAATCTGCCATAGGCATTGTTCCTGGGTTTTGAATTTCAACCAACACGCCATTTTGTGTTGACTGCGTTTTGATTTTTTTGCTGTCTGCGTATGTTTTTAAATCTTTAATTTCTCTTGATTTTTCTGCATCCATTTCTACAGCATAATCTTTCATCATTTCTGGTTGACCAGGGAATGTTTTTAAAATATCAACTCTTCCAGAAATAAAATCTCCTTTTTTGAAAATATCATTGTATTCAACCATACCCAATTTCTTAAGGGTATCTACACTCATACGGAATTCAATTTTATCTCCAACAGAAGAAGTTGGTAATAATTCTGTGAAATTGTATTTACCTAAATGTGCAGTGTCTAAAACAAAATATACTGGAATATGGGCGTAAGAAGAACTCAAAATAGAATCTTTTGCAGCCAATTTATACTCAATATTGAGTTTGATTGACTGACCATTTTTTAAGGTTTCTTTACTTGTTCCTTTGATTACTTTGTAAGCAAGGCCACTTGGTGTTTTTTCATATTGGTTACAGCTTGCAAACAATACAATCGCTAATAAAAGCTTGATGGTGTTTTTGATCATTTTTATTGTAGTTGATTTTTGTATTCAGTTATTACTTGATTAAATTTTTCTAAAGCTAATTCTAAATTCTCTCCGCTCCTGCCACCAGCTGCATTGAAATGTCCACCTCCTTCAAAATGTTTCCGAGCAAAAGTATTCACATCAAAACTTCCCTTACTTCTAAAACTCCATTTACGTTCTTCGTCTCTGTCGATCACTAATGCACCAAATTTTATGCCTTGAATGGTTAGTAAATAGTTCACCAAACCTTCTGTATCTCCCGTTTTAATATCGTACCTATTTAAATCAGCGCGTGTAATATACATCACAGCCGTATTATATTCATACAAAACTTCTAATCTATTCATTAATGCATAGCCAATGAAGCGGAGTCTACCTTCTAAGAAATTATCATAAATATGTTCGTGAACAATGGTATGGTCTAATCCAATTTCCTTTAAATGCGCGATTACCCTATGAACTGCAGCGGTTGTAGATGGAAAACGGAATGAACCAGTATCGGTCATTAAGCCAGTATACAAACATTCCGCAATTTGCGTATTTAAAAGGGCTGCATGGCCAGAACCAATAATAAAATCATAGACCATTTCGCAAGTAGAACTTTTTGAAGTATCGCTTACGCCAAAATCAAAGGCTTCTTCTTGTGGTTGTTGGTGGTGATCTATGAGTATTTTAATACAAGTAGCATCCGTTAAAGGTTGTTCTAAATGTTTTGTACGATGAAGAATATTAAAATCTAGACAAAACAATAAATCAGTTTCTGCAATAATTTTTTTTGCTTTTTCTCTATTGTGTTCAAAATCTAGCACATTTTCAATGCCTGGCATCCATTTTAAAAAATCAGCCCAATTAGTTGGAGAAATGACTTGAACCGTATGACCTAGTGCTACCAAAAAATGATACAATCCAAGCGCAGAGCCCATTGCATCTCCATCAGGCTTTTGGTGCATGGTAATCACCACGTTCTTTGGTGTATTTAACTGAGAATAAAATAATGAGATGCTTTGCATATAGTGGCGGCAAAATTGCAGTTTCCTACTTATTATAGCAAAACAATTTATAGAAATTAACAAAAAGAACCGAAATCTGCGGTAAAAGACGGTTAATTGTGTAGTTTCGCCTTCCAAATTTAATTTAATATGAGCAATCGTACATTTACCATGATTAAGCCAGATGCAACCAACAAAGGTTACACTGGTGCTATTTTAGACCAAATCATTAAAGCTGGATTTACAGTAAAGGCAATGAAATGGACAAAATTAACTGAGGAGCAAGCTGGTTTGTTTTATGATATTCATAGGGCAAGACCATTTTTCCAAGAATTGGTTGATTTTATGATTAGTGGCCCTATTGTAGCGGCAATTTTAGAAAAAGACAACGCAGTTGCAGATTTTAGAACTTTAATTGGAGCAACCAATCCTGCACAAGCAGAAGAAGGTACTATTCGTAAATTATATGCCGCTTCTATTGGCGAAAATGCAGTTCATGGAAGTGATAGCGATGAGAATGCTGCTATTGAAGGCGATTTCTTCTTTTCTACATTAGAAAGATTTTAATTGTTGGGATATTTTTATCCTTCAATAAAAAGAGGATGTATCTGATTTAGATACATCCTCTTTTTCATTTTAATAAATATCAATCGATTTATTTATACCAACTGATTTATATTTCAAGTGATTGTAATTAGAATTAAATAAAACGATTAATTAAGTTTTCTAAATATTCTTGCTTGCCACTGATTACTGCTGGCTCACCATTAGCCACTGCAAAATCTCTTAAATTTTCGAGGGTTAATAATCCCGCTTCAAATTCTTTTCCTTTACCAGTTTCGTAAGAAGCATAACGATCTGCACGGATTTTTTTATACTCAGATTGTTGTAAGATATTGTCAGCAATAACTAGTGATCTTGCAAAAGCATCCATACCACCAATATGTGCATGGAATAAATCTGCTTCGTCGGTAGAATTTCTTCTGCGTTTAGCATCGAAATTAATTCCGCCTCCTGCAAATCCTCCAGCTTCTACTATAATTAACATGGCTTCTACTAATTCATTGATATTGGTAGGAAATTGATCTGTATCCCAACCATTTTGATAATCGCCTCTGTTGGCATCCATACTTCCTAATAAACCTGCATCAACTGCAGTTTGTAATTCGTGTTGGAACGTATGCCCAGCAAGTGTTGCGTGGTTTACTTCAATATTTAATTTGAAATCATTTAGCAAATCGAATTGGCGTAAAAATCCAATAACCGTTTCTACATCATAATCATATTGATGCTTACTTGGCTCACATGGTTTTGGCTCAATAAAGAAAGTGCCTTTAAAACCATTTCTTCTTGCATAGTCTTTTGATGCATGTAAAAAACGTGCAAGATGTTCTTTTTCTTTTTTCATGTTGGTGTTCAACAAAGTCATATAGCCTTCTCTTCCACCCCAAAAAACATAGTTCTCTCCACCTAATTCTATGGTTGCATCTAATGCTGCTTTTACTTGTGCCGCACCATGAGATAATACATGAAAATCAGGATTGGTTGATGCCCCATTCATGTATCTTTTATTAGAAAATAAATTAGCTGTGCCCCATAATAATTTCACGCCACTAGCTGCTTGCTTTTCTTTTAAATAGGCAGTAACTGCTTGTAATCTTTTTTCGTTATCAACTACATCATTGGTATAGTCTACCACGTCTACATCATGAAAACAATAGTATGGCAAACCTAATTTGGTAATAAATTCAAACGCAGCATCAGCCTTATCTTTTGCTCTAGCAACCGCATCATTTTTTGCGTTCCATCCATAAATATGGGTAGGCTCACCAAAGGGATCTCCACCGTTTCCAACAAAACTGTGCCAATAAGCACATGCAAATCTTAACCACTCTTTCATTGGTTTTCCAGCAACGATTCTTGATTCGTCGTACCAACGATAAGCCAATGGGTTGGTTGATTCTAGGCCTTCAAATTTAATTTGATCGACACTTGGAAAGAATTCTTTTTCTCCGAGAATTACTGACATAATTGTTTTTTTGTTAAGATTAAAATATGAAATTAGTTAGTTATTTGTTTTGTTAAAACAGATTTCCAATCTTGGTATAAATCGTTGTATTGCTCAGCAGCATTGGGTTCTATTATTTTCAATGGCTTATTAATACTGAAAGCTTCTTTACTAGATGCATATACCCCTAATCCAATTCCTGCACCAATAGCAGCACCTACACTCCCATCTGAATTGATTAATTCTACAGGTGTATTGGTTGCATTTACAAATGCTTGCGCAAATACATCACTTAAAAATAAATTCGCTTTACCTGCTCTTATGATGGTTGGTGTAATACCATTCTCACGTAAAATATCTAAGCCATATCTAAAAGCAAAAGCAATACCTTCTTGAGCAGCTCTATATAAATGTGCAGGGGTATGTTTGTTTAAATTTATATGGTTCATGTGTGCATCAACAGTTTTATTTTCAAGCATGCGCTCTGCACCATTTCCAAAAGGCAACAACACCAATCCATCACTGCCTGGAGCAATAGTGCTAGCGGCATCGTTCATTTGTTGATAAGTCAATCCTGCACCGGCAATTTGTTTGATCCAACTATTTAAAATACCTGTTCCATTAATACAGAGTAATACCCCAATTCTTTGAACTGTACTTGTATGATTCACATGAGCAAAACTATTTACACGAGATTTTGCATCGTATTTTAATTGATCAGACACACCATATATTACGCCTGAAGTACCTGCAGTAGCAGCCACTTCGCCAGGTTCCATCACATTTAAAGACAAGGCATTGTTGGGTTGATCTCCCGCTTTATAAGTTACAGGTATACCTTTGGTTAATAATAATTCATCTGCAATTGCAGCCGAAATTTGACCATGACTTGCAAATACATTTTGAATGGTTGGAATAACCGATTCACTTAAACCATAATGATTGAACACATCTTTAGACAATTCGTCTTCTTTAAAATCCCAAAAAATCCCTTCGCTTAATGATGAAATACTAGTGGTAAGCGAATTGGTTAGTTGAAGGGCAATATAATCGCCGGGTAGCATTATTTTATTAATCTGTGCGTAGATTTCTGGTTCATTATTTTTAACCCAAGCCAGTTTAGATGCTGTAAAATTTCCTGGTGAATTTAATAAATGACCTAATGATTTTTCTGCTCCAATGGCTTCAAAAGCTTGATTGCCCAATTCAACCGCCCTACTATCACACCAAATAATACTATTTCTGAGTACTTGTTCATTTTTATCAATACATACCAATCCATGCATTTGATAGGCAATACCTATGGCAGCAATATCAGAAGGATGGTATTTATTTTGGGCATGTGCTTTTAATATAGCTAATTTGGTATGTTTCCACCAATCTGTTGGAGATTGTTCAGCCCAACCCTTTTGAAGCGAAATGATGGGCGTTTCTGTATCGGGATATTGTACCGACACTAGTGTTTCTTGGGTTTGCGCGTTTATAACGGCAACTTTAATGGAGGATGTTCCAATATCAATTCCTAATAATAACATGTTTGAATTTTATGACTATCCCAAAGTAATGTTATTTTACTCAATATATAGCCACTCATGGCAAGGAAATCATTAAAAACTAACAGTTGTTTTTTGCTGAATAATTTGTTGTAGTTCTTTGGCAGATATTACACCAGATTTACGCCATAATATCTGTCCTTTTTGAAAGACAATTAGTGTGGGCACCCCTTGAACCTGGTAAGCTTGAGCAGCAGCAGGATTTTTATCTACATCTATTTTAATAATAGTAACAGATTCTTTAACAGCTAGTTTTAGTTCTTTTAAAATAGGTGCCATCATTTTACATGGGCCACACCATTCAGCCGAAAAATCAACTAAAACAGGCTTTTCGCCATTGATTAAATTTTGAAAATTATTATTAGGCATGTTTTTCTTTTTTAAAAATTCCAAATAATAAGGCACCCATCAAAGCAAAATAAAGGGTACTATTTATGGGCTTTGAAGTGATTATACAAGTACCACTACTACAACCTATTTTATTATAATAAGTATACCCAGCAATTGCTCCAATACATGCGCCTATGATGTACAATAAATGATTGTTAAACCACTTCTTCATAGTCAATGTCTTTAGTTGATTCAATAGTGGTTACTTTTTTTGGGGAACAGCACACCCACCAACACCACAACAACCAATATTAGCTAATGCCATACCAGATAAAAAAACACCAGCAAATGCATACATATATTCTTGTGACTGAATACCTTGCACTAATATAATACCGCCTAAAACAAGACGCAAAGCACGCATAAAATTCCAGTTCTGTAATAGGTTATTCATGGTAGCAAAATTACTGAGAATACAATCTATTGCGTGTAACAATTGTCACCAAAGCCAATTAGTCAATTTTTTATCGTTTATTTGTTGGAAACACAATTGATAGCATCATGATGAAATACGAAGAATTGGTTAAAAATCATTCTGGAAAACTAATAGACCAATTGGTTGCTTGGGTAATAAGTAAAGACCCCGTAGAAGTTTTATTCAACTTTATGGATGAAGACCAATGGGCTATTATTTCAATGCACCAATATGAAGAAGATACCGAAATATCACTTCGATTACATATCAACAATTTTTACGACTTATACTTAGGTTATTACGACGACGAAGATGAGTTTTTTGAAATCATCCATCCGCTTACTGAAGAAGAAATAGAACAACTTCCAATTGGATTAAAAAAAGTAATGAAAAAAGTATTAGACGACGAAAAAGGAATGCGACTATCTGGCAATTTCTTGTCTAGATAATTCAAACTTTTTTAGCGCTTAAAATTATATTGCTGGATCATGAAAAACCTTGGGTGCTATGATTGATTCAATAGATACTTTTTCAATTCCTAAAGTATTGCACCATCCCAAAAACTTTTCATGAATTTCATTTAAAGTTTCTTTTTGTGCTGGGGTTAATTCTAAAACATGCGCACGACTGATGGTTCTAATAGGTAACCCTCTTTTTGCTAAAAAGTATTTGGCACTCATAGGATATGCTACATGAATTAAAGGATCTACTTGAATCAATTCATTTTGCAACCAATCTACTCGTTCTTTCATTGCAGGATTTGCAGCGTTATTAACCATCCATACCAATATTTCAGGATAAAAGTTTCCCGAAATAGAGCTCATTCCTTTACCTCCATTGCGCATTACAAAAGAGGCATTGGGTGTATGCGCATCAAAGAATTCAAATGAAGTATTACCAGATTCTTTTAAAATATTCAGCTTCGCTTTTACTTGTGTTTGATCTATGGAAGTGTCTTTATGATAAATGAATCGCTTGGTTTCTAATAAAGTTTTAAATACATGGGCTGTGAGTATTCTTTTATAAGGTGCAGGGCATTCATATAGTCCAAAAGGTACTCCTGGTGCAAGTGCTAACATTTGTTGAAAGTTGCGCAATAAAATTTCATCACTATCTTCAATATTGGCAAAATGACCCGTAATTAAAATCACTGCATCAATACCTGTTTCATAAATTTTTTTTGCAAAAATAGCTTTATCCTCAATGGATAAACCAAAAGATCCTGTAGCCACTATTGGAACCCTCCCTCTAACATATCTTACAATAAAACTAGTGAGTTCTAAGCGTTCGTCTTCGGTTAAACTGTACATTTCGCTACTTAAGCAATTGGCAAAAAAACCTTTAACACCTGCAGCTAAATAAAAGTCAATCAATTTTGCAACTGCATCAAAATCAAGCTTTGCCTTTAAATTAAAAGGCGTAATCATTACGGGCACAAATTTATTATCCATCATATAGAAATTGATTGCTATTTTTTTGTAAACAGTTTGAGTTTTGTAAGTAATAAACCTGATAGAAAAATGGTTAAAGTGCCTACTACTATTATCATATTCTTGTGTAGTGCAATTTTTAAGTACGATAATTCTGGAGATAATTTATCGGAGAAACTAAACCAAATAATTATAATTACACCAATAATTACGGCTATGATTGCTTCGGTATTTTTTGTTTGTTTACTAATAATACCTAACAAAAATAGTCCTAGCATACCTCCTGCAAATATGCCCGACAACTCCCACCAAACATCCAAAATACTTTTTATACCAATCATCGATAAACCAAATACCAAACCTATTAATCCTACAATTATGGTTGAGGCATATAACACCACAAACTCTTTTTTATCTGAGGCATTATTTGAAAAATATCTTTTATAAATATCTTTTGTAAAAACAGTAGCAGAGGCATTCATTCCAGAACTGATGGTGCTCATTGCTGCAGATAAAATGGCTGCTACTATTAAGCCCAAGCAAACAGTAGGCACTTTATTCACCATAAAATGCGGCATCACTTTGTCGGCATAATCTGCTGGTTTAAGATGTTGCATATACGTTGAAACATCCACTGCACTAGCATTTAAACCTAATTTTTGTATAGCTAAACTATGTTTTAACGAATCTGCAATGGCTGGATTAACTTGATAATAAGCAAATAAAGCAGTACCAATGATAAAAAATAATAACGATGCTGGAACGTATAAAAAAACAGACAACCAAACAGATTTACGGGCCTGCGAATCAGAAACGGCAGTATGGTAGCGTTGAATATAATTTTGATCCATCCCAAAATTATTAAGATTAATAAAAAAACCATAGCAAAGCACTACCCAAAAACTACTCTCCTTAAAATTAAAAGCTGTGGTTCATAAACTGAATTTATGATCTGATTTTGCAATGGCATAAATAGCAGTAATACCACCAGGTATCTCCCAAATAATTAAAAACAATATTAGTAAAGCACCTAATGTTTTAAGTACACCTTGCACAACTTCTGTCCAAATAACTGCTTCTATTCCACCTAAAACGGTATAAATAATAATACAGATGCCCATCACCATCATAATAGACGACATAGAAAATCCTAGCAGCGCCTGAAGGGTTAATGCCATACCAAAAAACACAGAACCCATTCTTGCAAACTGGGTTAATAAAAAACAAATCACTGCATAAGTTCTAGCCCATGGTCCAAATCTTTTTTCTAAATTGGTATAGGCCGATATTTCTCCCGTATTTCTATAAAAAGACACAAAATATTTAGATGCAACCCAAGCAGCAAAAGGCATTGAAATACTAAAAACAAAAGCGTTCCAATTTGTACCAAAAGCTTTACCTGGAACACCTAAAAATGTATTGCTGCTTAAAAATGTTGCATAAATAGAAATACCTATTGCCCAACCAGGAATTTTGCCAGATGCTTTTGTAAACTGTTCGGTGTTTTGATTTTTTCTAGAAAAATAATACCCAATTCCTATCATGGCAAATAGGTATATGAAAATAATTATCAAATCAATAAAAGGTATGTTTTGCATGTATTGATAATAAAGTTCCTGTGGCAAACAGTACTAAATGAATAATTAAAATTCAAACATAAAACTATTCTTAAATGGGCAAAGTTCTCTGATGAGTATTTTCTAAATTATGTACTATATTATCATTAAATAGTGCCTATATACTTAATTAATAATAATATTTGACGTATTTTAGAGTTAATTAGTAAAATAAGCATGAAGCCGCATTATCATAAAGTTCCCAAAAAACTCGAAAATTCTTTTAGCTTACGTAAAGATGTTTCGGCCAATTTTGATACAACTTGGCATTATCACCCAGAATTAGAATTGCACTATATTAAACAGGGAGAAGGCATTAGATTTATAGGCGATAATATTAGTAATTTTTCGTCGGATGAAATGTTGTTATTAGGCGAAAACCTGCCACATACTTGGAAATCGCATGATGCCTATTTACAACCACAATCAAAACTAGCTGTAGAAACAACTGTTATGCATTTTCTACCGAATTGTTTGGGCCAAGAGTTTCTGTCATTACCAGAGTCTTATCAACTAACACAATTAATTGAAAAAGCCAAAAATGGTTTACTGATTTATGGAGAAACAAAATGGAAACTATTGGCCTTATTAGAAGCCACATACAAGGCAGTTAATTTAGAGCGGATATCTTTATTCTTAGCAATTTTAAATACACTAGCAGAAACCAAAGAATACGAACCTATTACTAGTTCACATGCTTTTTACCAATCAAACCAGTTAGAAACAGATCGGCTCAATCAAATATATACTTACACACTCAAGCACTACATGAACAACATCAACTTAAATGAAATAGCATCTTTAAGTTGTTTGAGCATTACTTCTTTTTGCAGGTATTTTAAAATGATGACTAATAAAACATACACCGATTTTTTAATTGAAATTAGAGTGAGTTATGCGTGTAAATTATTAATAGAAAATAAATCATTAACTGTTGAATCGGTAGGAAACGAAACTGGATTTAATAATGCTTCTAATTTTTTTAGACAATTTAAAAAGATGGTTGGCATAACACCTAAGGCCTATAGGAAAAAATACATAGTAGGTTAATAAAAAAGTTTATTTTCAAATAATAAAATTATTTAATGAGAAGTTACAGAATAATATTGCCATATTTTATAGCCTTTTTTATATCCTTTATATCATTCAATTCCTATGCGCAAAGCAATGCTATTCAAATTAACTGGAATAGTTTTATGCAACAGCAGCAACTACGCTGGGATTCAATTAGTACAAATTATTATACAGGAATATTGCTTGGAAACGGACGTTTAGGTACAAATATTTATAAAGAATCTGATAAAGCCATTCGTTTCGACGTAGGCAGATCAGACGTTACAGACCAACGACCACATTATCCAGACAGCATTAGTGGAGAACAACTATTGTCAAAACCTAGATTGCCTATTGGAAAAATGTTATTGCACACAAAAGGTAGTATTGTAAATGCTACAATGCAATTAGATATCTACAATGCAGAAAGTACTGGCACAATCACCACAACTCTTGGTAGCATACATTTTTATGCGATAGTGCCAACTGGTGAGGAAGTAATTGTTGTAAAAGTATTTGGTACTAGTGAAGAAAAAACCACTTTATGGGAATTTATTGCCGAAGAAAGTATTTCACCTAGAATTACTGCACAGTCAAAAAAACAAGCTGCATTTGATTACACCAATAATCCACCATTTATTGAAAAAGATTCAGCAGGGTTTCATTATTGCTATCAACCACTTTTATTTAGTGATGGATATGCTACTGCCTATCAATTAATAAAAAAAGCCGACACTAGCACCTTGGTATTAGCTGTTGGTAATGCTATTAACTTTAAAACAAGTGCTAGAAAAGAAGCCTTCAATTATATCAATAGTTATTTTGCAAAAAAAGAAGCAGCAATTATTAAAACACATCGTAAATGGTGGCACGAATATTCAGAGAAAAGTATGATTTCTGTTCCTGATGCTAGAATGCAAAATTATTATACGATGGAACAGTATAATATGGCTGCTGCAACAAGAGCAGGAAAACCAATGGTAGACTTGATGGGCCCTTGGTTTAAAAGCAAAACACCATGGCCAGCTATTTGGTGGAATTTAAATACACAGTTAACCTATTCATCGGTATTTGCCTCTAATCATTTAGAAATAGGAAGGTCATTATTTGATGCATTATACAATAACCGTAATACCTTAATAAAAAATGCACCAAAGCAATGGCAAAATGATGCTGCTGCAATAGCAAGAATATCTTCTTACGATCTGTATTCGCCAGTTACACAAGATGAAATTGATAATGGAAAATTTGAACCCGGAAATTTAACATGGACATTATTTTATTACCATAAATATTTCTTGTATTCAAAAGATTCCGTAGAATTAAAAAATCGCATATTTCCATTGCTTAAAAGGTCTGTGAATTTCTTATTACATTTATTAACGAAAGATGAAAAAGGTATCTATCATTTAGCAAATTCTTTTTCACCCGAATATTCAGATGCCATTGACGCGCATTATAGTTTAACTGCCTTAAAATGGGGTCTTACAACTTTAATAGCTACAAATAAATCATTATCGTTAAATGACCCTGATAGAAAAAAATGGGAAGAAATTTTATTACACCTAACACCTTATTATAGCAGCGAAATTGGCTATTTAATTGGTAAAGACAAACCATTACTAAATGGACACAGACATTTTTCTCATTTAATGATGATATATCCTTATAGAGAAGTTTCATTTAAAGATACTGCTTCAGCTGCTGTGATGCATAAATCAATCAATTACTGGGAATCGTTAAGTAAAAAGTTTAGGGGATATTCTTATGTAGCAGCCTCTTCTATGGCTTCACTAAATAATAATGGAAATAAAGCCTACCAATATTTAGATACATTTTTAAATAGACATGCCGAAGTGAATGGCCTTTATGCCGAAGCAGGACCCTGTTTTGAAACACCTCATGCCATGACGAATAGTTTATTAGAAATGTTATTGCAGAGCCAAGAACCGCTTATTCGCGTCTTTCCTGCTATTCCTGATAACTGGAAAGATGCATCGTTTATAAATTTAAGGGCTGAAGGTGCTTTTTTAGTAAGTGCATTGAGAAAAAATGCGCACACAACAATAGTAATAGTTACAAGTGAAAAAGGCGGCAATACATCCATTGAAACGGATATAGCTGCAGCAAATATTATTGTACAATCAAATAAAAATAAAACAAATTATAAAATTCTAACCCAAAACAATAGATCAACAATTAATATCAGTACAAGTGTTGGAGAAACGATTACAATACGCGATAAAAATAATCTTACAGATATTATAAGCCCAATAAAACAAACAATTTATAGCAATCAATACTGGGGCTTACAAACAAACCATAAAGAAAGTGTTATTAAACTAAATCGTAAATAATTACTTGCTTACAGATTTATTATATCTAAGCAAGGCTTCTAAAAAATAATAATCGGCATAGATAAGAGGCGCATCAATTTCTGCGCCATGCGGAATACTGCCAACACTATGTTTTAAAAAGAAATTACCATTCTCACCTAATTTATTTCGATAGGTATCACTTGCTAATGAATGTAAAATAGCAATTGCATTTTCTTTGTAATTGGCACTTTTGTTACCTGCATAGTTTGCTAATTCAAATAAGGCAGATGCTGTAATGGCAGCAGCAGAAGCATCACGAAGTTTTGTAGTGACCATAAAGGTTTTAGACCTAAGACCTGGTGTATAACCGGCTTCTCCAATATTAAAATCCCAGAATGGTATTTTATCGGCAGGTAAGGATTTTGCATTTAAAAACCAATCAGCCATTCCTATAGCTGTTTTTAAAAACCGAACATCTTTGGTTTCTCTGTAAGCCATTGTAAATCCATAAATACCCCAAGCTTGTCCCCTAGCCCATGTTGAATTATCGGAATAGCCTTGAGCCGTTTCTCTAGCAATTACTTTGCCTGTAATTGTATCATAACATACAACATGAAAAGAACTATAATCTGGTCTGATTTGATATTTCATGGCTGTTAAAGCATGCTGAATAGCAATATGCTTAAAACTTGTATCGCCTGTTTCTTTAGAGGCAAAAAACAGCAATTCTAAATTCATTAAATTGTCTATAATAACAGGAAAATTGTACGATTTATTATTATTCCAAGAATCAAACCTATTCCATGATTTAATACTTTTTGTTGTTTTATTAAAACGGGTGCTAAGAGATTTTGCAGATTGAATTAGTATGTCTCTATACATTTTATTCCCTGTAATTCTATACGCATTACCCAAACTACAATAGGTCATAAAACCTAAATCGTGGTGTTCTGTAAAATTTTGAAGTGGATATAATTTTGTAGACCACTCTATTGCATTCTCTTTTA
>Ga0114960_10000632_pt1 | contig 29610 bp, 23 predicted proteins | sample C_130625_MF_Meta_FD_92637 | JGI IMG/M metagenome (GOLD analysis project Ga0114960, IMG submission 92637) | Freshwater microbial communities from Lake Croche, Canada to study carbon cycling - C_130625_MF_MetaG | ecosystem: Environmental > Aquatic > Freshwater > Lake | place: Lake Croche, Canada... | reverse complement strand
GTAATGGGAACTAGATGTATGATCACGATATATACCTGTAAACCAAGTATTAGCTGTATTACCAAAAGTACCAAAAACACTAATATCATATGAATCTGTAAACGTTGAAGTAAGGGCTTGGTTAGAAGCTAACTGTAAAGAAGCATCTTCAATTCGTATATTTTCTGTATCAATAGTGGTAAGTGTGCCTAAAATTGATAGATTGCCAGATACAGTAACATTTAAAATACTAAGATTAGATTCACCAGCATTTATGTTTTGAGAACCACTTACAATAATATCATCAGAAAATGTAACATTAGAAGTAAATCTAGTAATACCGTTAAATACACCACTATTATTAGAATACATGTCTTGAGATGCAGCTGTTCTGGCTGCTTGCGCTTGAGCATATGCGTACGCTATAGCTTCAGCATTTTTCAAATTGGTATAAGTATTAGCGGTAGATGTTGCATTAGTATAAGTAGTATCAGCTTTGGAATTAATATAAGTTACAGCGTTAGCATAAGCAGCGGCAGCATTAGCGACCATCGCAGTATTAGCAGTAGATATTTTCCCATCAGTATAAGATACTGCATTGCTATAAGCGTTTGCTGCTTTATTATCAGCATATGCTTGTGTTGCACCACCACTAGTCGCACTAGCAAAGGCATTATCTACATATTGTGTATTTGCATAAACAGCAGCTGGCTGACCGCCAAGATAAGCAGCATTATTGGCACTATTTGCATTATATGATGTTCCAGTAAAAAATGCAACAGTAGCGTTTGTTGAAATTGCACCATTTACAGAACTATTGCCAACAGCTATAACATTCGTGTTTACAATAATACCACCTACAGGTGTACCATAAGTACCACCAGTATTATAGGAAACAGCATTAATAGTACCAGTAAATAAAGCTCCACCAAGAGAAGCATAATTTACCAGATTAGCAGCAAAATTTTGTGTATTGACAAAAAGTGCAGCTTCATAACCACCAAGATATAATGCGTTATTGGCAGTAGAAACAGCTATTTTTGCGACTGCATTTGTATAAGCTGCCAATGCATTAGCAACCATCGCAGTATTGGCAACACTAATTGCACTATCTATATATGTTTTTGAATTATTATAAGCAGCCGTAGCATTAGCAACCATCGCAGTATTGGCAGTTGCTATTTTCGCATCAGTATCAGCTATAGTTTGTGACTTAGCAGTAGCAATAGCCGAAGTCATTGTAGTAGTTGTTGAGTAATTTGATAGTGAAGTATTCAGCGCACTTGTATTAACATATGAAGCTGCAGCAATACCACCAAGAGAAGCAGAATTATTTGCAACCCCAGAAAAGAATACGTTTGAATTATTCCATGTTATGGTAGCATTTATTAATGTATTACCTATACCAATTGCAGTAGAATTTATAACTACACCACCATTGGATGTTCCAAAACCACCGGTGATACCACCAGTATTAACAGAAGCTGCATTAATTACATTTGCACGTATTTCTTGGCTAAATGAAATAGTGTTAGTGTATAGCATGGTATTTGTCCATGTATACTGTGCATCTGGATTAACAGCAAGAATACTTGCCGCCATCCAATATGCATTAGAACTAGAACCAGCGCTGGTTAGAATATATCCTGGATTACCGAAACTATTATTTGCTTTTAATTTACTAAGCTCTACAGTTTCAGCAATTACACGATCTATGCCACCAGTATTATTAGCAACAAGCGCCTGATTTGATGTAAGGGTGCCAGGATTCATTTGTCCGCCGATACGGACGTTTTCGATTACAGAAGCTTCATCAGTAGGACCAACCCATAATGTGCCGCTTCTATATGAATACGCTAGTTCACCAGATCTAAGAGTCGGTGGATTATATGCACCACTTGTATTGGCTGGCGAACGTTTGATTCGGATTGTATTATAAGCCACTTAAAGGATCCTTTTTAATATCTTATTTTTATTTATTATTAAAAACTTCCACCATCTAAAGTAATAGATGTACTTAAATCTGCAACGTTGGCCCATTTAACAGCACCAGTTAAACCATCAGATGTTAGTATTTGACCTGAAAATCCAATATCTCCTCTAGCCAATATAGGGCTATTTATAACAAGATTAGCATTGTATGTGTGTATGCCTGATATCACATAATTGTTAGTCGTATTGATATAATATTGCGCTGCTACATTACCAAGATATGTTGAGTTATTTGATGTACCAGTAAAAGATGTAGAATTAATAGAAGCGGTACTATTAAAAGTAACACCATTAGAAGTTACCGATGTGTTACCTGTAGTAAGCGCAGTAGAAGTTATTGAGGTATTACCTGTCGTAACACCAGTGCTTGTTACTGAGGTATTACCTGTCGTAACACCAGTGCTGGTTAATGTAGTGTTACCTGTAGTTAATCCAGCAGATGTTATCGAAGTGTTGCCAGTTGTTACGCCAGCACTTGTTAATGTAGTATTACCAGTGGTTAGACCAGCAGAAGTTATCGAAGTATTACCAGTAGTAACACCAGTACTTGTTACTGAAGTATTACCAGTAGTAACACCGGTGCTTGTTACTGAAGTATTACCAGAAGTTAAACCTGCAGAAGAAACTACTGTGTTCCCAGATGTCATGCCACCGGAAGATATAGTAGTATTACCAGAAGTAACACCAGTAGAAGTTATAGAAGTGTTGCCAGTTGTAATACCAGCTGAACTGATAACTGTATTACCAGTAGTTATACCAGTTGAAGATATAGTTGTATTACCAGCTGTTACACCAGCTGACGATATAGTGGTATTGCCTACAGAAACACCAGCAGAAGTTATAGAAGTATTACCAGCTGTTACCCCAGCAGAAGTTATCGAAGTATTACCAGTTGTGATACCAGTTGAACTGATAACTGTATTACCAGTAGTTATACCAGTGGAGCTGATAACAGTATTACCTGCTGTTACACCATTAGAAGATATTGTAGTATTGCCAGCTGTAATACCATTGGCAGATAATGTTGTATTTCCAATATTCACACCATTGGCTGATATTGTGGTATTGCCAATTTTAAGAGTAGAAGCTGCTACTTTTTTCCAAACAAACTTCAGCGCTGTTGAAGGTGGAGTTGGTGGAATAATACTATATTCCCAGATATATACACCATCATCCCAAAGATATTTGTCTGGGAGAGGAGGACTAGCAGTTAATGGATTTGGTAATGCTAAAGCCATGGATTCTCTTTAAAAAGTAGGTGGTAGAAAGTCATACCAGGTATCAAAATTACCGTTGTTTACCCACATAAAAGGCTTATCGTCGATAGTTGAATACCAAACATCTCCATAATTAGGAGTATCAGGAACTACCTCGTACCCTCCAACATAATATCTTGAAGACCAATATCCACCTGACCCATTACTAGTGTAAATTTGTTGATTAGCAGTGGAGGAGACACTATTAAAAACAAAATTATTTACAATAATCTTATTTGTTCTAACATTACCAGCAACAACATTAGAAGCAGTAATAGTATTGGCACTCACGCTATTTGCAGTTACAATTCCAATAGCATTCAAATTATTGGCAAATATAGATCCAGTACTATTGATAAGAAAATCACCAAGTAAAGAAGAAGGCGTTGTCCAATACAAGGATCCATCAGGACCAGAAGATGTAAGAACGTATCCATTGGCTCCTGGAGAATTATTGGCAATTATATGAGCGACATTTATGCTTCTAGAACGTATCTCATCAACAGTGATGTTCTGAACATTTAAATTTGCAGCGTCTAATTGGCTTGTATATACTCTATTAATACCGCCAGTAGAATTAGCAACAAGTGCTTGATTGGCAGTTAATATGCCGTCATTAAATTTGTGACCAATACGAATATTACCAGCAGAGCCATCTGGTGAACCAATGAAAAAATTATTCCCAGCTTGTGTGAACGCGAGTTCGCCAGGAATAAGGGTAGGTACATTATTACTCGCTACGGAGTATTTTATTTGTATTGGTCTATAAACCATATTTCAAAACTCTTTTTTAATATTTATATCTAAAAAGTTCCTCCATGAAATCCACCTGTAATATATTGCATATCAAGTTGAGTTACAGTATAGGTATTATTGTCAGAATCATAAACAAGGGTAGCGCCCTGCACCTTATTTACAAGGTTTACATCGTTAAGATCTTCTATTTTTTGAACGCCCAAAGATACTAATGTTGGTGTTTTTACTAAATTGACTGGAGAAGTAGAATCTATGATACCTAATTTATTATCAGAAGCTACTTGAACTGTTCTCTTTCTAGTAACAACAACATTGGCCACACCTGTTTTTGATGTTTTTGATAAAACGTTAACACGTTTAATATTCTTTAATACTGATATGGTAACCATATGTTATCTCGTTACTTGAGGTGTTACTGTTATAATACCTTCCACAACTCTAGAAACTGTTGACCCATCATTTATTTCTACATCATACACGTATCTGCCAGCTACTAAATTGCCGGATTGATTTGCCGTCAAACTCAAATTGATAAATGCGGAACTCACATTAACAAAAGTTGTAAATGTTGCTGCAGCATTAGAAGATGTATACCATTTTCTAATTTGAGAATTAGCTTGAAAACCACTAAGAATTAAAGGCGATCCATTCTCATCTGTCAAATACAAATCGCTTGAAAATGTAGTACCTTGATCTATTACTAAATTAGCCTTTGTTGCCATTAAGTTGATATCCTAGAAAATTTAATGGTTACACTGTTAAAAATTGGAAGAAAATATAAATTCAAATTTGTTCCATCAGTATTAGCAACAAATACACCAAGTGAATTGTTCGAATTCATAGTGGCATATTCAGTTATGAAACCATTAGCATAATTGTGATATGTCAGTAACTTGGCTGTTGAATAGCCATTGGCTGAATTATTTATTCCTGCAATCAGATACTCAGCAGCATTAAATGTAGACATTGAATATGAATCAATCAATTGAGCGCCTGTACCAGTAGTTGTTACTGCGTTACTAGAAACAGGTAGAACTGGTTGTGCAATAGGCGACCAAGAACCATTGGCATTAAAATAATACTGAGCGTTAGAAACCTGCGCAGATGTTGGTATAGAAAGTCTGATACCTGAAGAAGAATTGCTGATATACACAATAGAAGAATTTACAGAAACGTTTACTGAAGAATTACCAACCTTAACAGTATTTGCAAATAAACCACTTATAGAGCTTACACTATTGTTATTTACAATCGTACTACCAAAAGTCATCGATGTTGAATTGATTGCTGCATTTACAGAAGTATTACCCAATGCTATACTTGTACTTAAGGTAATAGTATTAGTTGTCAATGAATTTGACGTTAACGTACCACTAATAGCAGCATTACCGACAGCTGTATTTGAGTCGACTGTAACAGCGCTGTTTGACATTGCAACCGCAAGCTCATTTGTACGGTTACGCCAATAGTCAAAGGTGTTTGTTACTGCGGTGTTTTGAATGTAAACTGTCATTTATGTGTTATCTCTTTAACAACTGTTGCAACATTTGTTTAATATCACCAATGTCATTTTCTAACTTAGATATTCTTTCATTCGCGGTTTTAGCAGAATCAACAGCCATTTTTTGACGACGGTATGCTTCAAGTGCAGCATTATCGACATTTAAAATTGCACCTGAATTTACATCTTTCACTAAACCTTCGACTTCTGTTTTGATATATTTATTCATATTTTTATATCTGTAACGCCAAAGCAGTCATATCATTCAACATAGGAACTCTTGAAGAATTATTTGATTGTAAAATAACTTTAATTTGGAACTGTTTGAAAGTCGTGAAAAGGTTATTGTTGCTATTTAAGTATGTCAAACCATTTTTAGAAACAATATAGCCATTAGCTGCAGTATAATTTGCAGCCCATGGAGTACCAACTGTTAACTGAGTCGAATTGGAAATCGAAACAATAGCCTGATTAAACCCTCCAATACTCATTATTTGTCCTGGTAGCAATACTGTAAAGTTTGTATTAGAACCAGTAATGATATTAGAAGTTGTATTAGCAGTAACAGTAGCAACAGTTGCTCCATTTGAATAAATGAACAATCCATTAGCAGCTGCCAACTGTGTAGTAAGATTCGCAGAAGCCCAAGCAGTTGTTGGTGGGGTAACGATATACATTGGTTTAGAAGAATAACCTTGATCGGCAATGAATGGAGAATTGAGAGTTAATGATGTAGCATTAGTAATAGATACAACCTGACGAGAAGTTTCATTAAACGTAGAATTTGCCATCATGTTGACCCAAGTGCCAACTTTAACATCTGTACCGAATGTTGTGAAATACCCAGTAACTGTATTAGAAGTATTAGAAGCAACAACAGTTCCTGTTATCGCCTTCATGCCATAGTATGGATAAGTTGTATAAACAAATTCTTTATAGTCTCCAGAGTTTGTGGTATCAGTATAAACATTATATCCGTTATTGAGCATCGGTGTCCATGTTTTAGAAGAAATAGATTCAGAATCTTGAGCGTTTAAAAATTTAACATATACTTTAATATCAGTATTTGGTGGACGACGAGCAGTTATTGATACTTGTAAATCCTGCGCATCTTGTCCTTGTGCAAGGGTAATTATCTTAGAAATGTATTTTGATTTTGAAGAACCACTACTATAGTATTCGTTATAGATTTCTTGAACAGGATCAACTTGATTACCAATTACAGTACCAGAAGCTTTGACCATATCTATGAGTGGAGATAATAATATAGAATCGGATTTTAATGATACATGAACGTTTGAAGATTTCGCACTGCTCATGTAGGAAACTTCATTTGTTCTAGAAACAAGAATACGTTCTTTATCAAAGAATTCGGTTTCTGTTCCTGGATTAAGCGTATTAGGTACAGTATCTAAAACATAACTATTGCTTGTACCTGAGTAATCATAAAAAACTTTTGTACCAGCTGGCGTAATGACGGCAAAATTAGGAACAAATGCATCAACAATTGGTTGGTAAAAAGATCCAGTATTTGCATAAGCAATAAGAGTTTCAGTGTTTGGCCCTGGAGATGTTACTAATGAAGAATTAGCAAATCTGTGTATCTGTACAAATGTGTTAGGTGCAAAATTACCTGAAGAATTAGAAACGTATAACACGTTTTTACCACTATCGTAATATCTAGCAACACCTTTTATAGATGTGTTTACATTTGCAAGAGAAGCATTTGTGGATCCGAATACATAATCGCCGTGTAGAATAGTTGCAGATGTATTAACATAACCAACATTGTATACTGTTACATAATCAGTATTACCATTATTAAAATATGCATCACCAGAATAAGAAGTAAAATTAGCAACATTTAACTTAAATTTGATATATTCTGTTTGGAGCGCTGTCCACTGAGTAGTTGTGGCGCCATAAAAAGCTGTTCCCATTACAGGCTGACTGAACATTTGTACGCCAGATTTAACATCAATATCGCCAAGCTCAGCACTATATAACCAATAATCTGGATCATTATTATCTGGTTTAACTATAAATGCATATGTGGCTGCATTATTTAAAAATACTGGCGATTCAAAAGTAAAGGTTGTTCCATCAGATGCATTACTACTTATATTGATACTTTCATATGGTAAATGAACAGTAGAGAAAGGTAATACATTAGAACCATCAGGGTATCCATTGTTTGTTTCACAAAGATATATAGTTACACCGTTTGTCCCAATTTGAGCTCTTTGTTTAAAATAAATTGTAAGCGAAGTAGCATAAACGCCAGCTTCGCTATTTGGTGTATTAATTGTTAAACTTTGTGCAATAGGTTCCCACTGTGCATCGATATTAACTATGTCTTTTAAAGTTGTAGATGTAATTTGTGTATTAGTAGTAACAACTGTATTAGAAACTGAACGTGTAGAAAGTAAAGGATTTACAGTAGTTAATGTAGAACCTTGTTTTGTAACAGAAATATTTGAAGCAGTAAATGTTCCAGAAGCCTGTGTTGTAATTGCTGCATTACCTTGAGCTAAATTATCAACATCAGCAAGTTCAAATACACGATCACCATTTTTAAATGTTCCTGTAGGAATATTAAACTGACCTGCAACATTTCCAGTTGAAGATGTTACAAGTTTAGTCCCCCAATTTGCAGTCCTATCAACAGATTCCCATCTAGAAGTATCACCACCATTATATGTACCAGGCGCACAATACGCATCAACCAAAACGCTATCAAAAAAAGCATGCATAAGTTGATTTGGTCTTAGACCTGTAGCATAAAAAGAAACGATTTGAGGAGCAATATATGGGTTTATCGTAACATCAGTAACAAAATTACCAATTTGAACTGTATTAGATTGAGAATCTACAGTTAATTGAACACCTTGTCTGTTAGAAGTAGATGTATTGACTGTAGTCGTTGTTACTGTTGCTACCAATTTTTTATCTCCAAATTAACTTATTTGAGTTACAGAGGCGTTACTTCCAATACCACCATGTGATCCAGTAAATGTCAATGAAGTACCACCAATAACAAAACCATCTGATTGGTATTGCGCAATCGCATTATTAAGGGCTTGTCGAGCTGTACCGTTATCATATTGATATCCAAGTTCCACATTATAAACATTCTGTTTGCCTGTTGTAACAGAAGAACTTACTGTATTTACCGATGTTTGCCAAGCACCCCAAATAGAACCAAATGGTGAATTGGCAAATTCTTTCCATGGTGTAGTATTATCGATTGTAATACCAACAGAAGCTGTTTGATTTGTATCAACGTTATTATTATATGTAGGCATCAATGACACAAATCCACTCCAATGTGAGGCAACATGAGCAGATGAACGGTATTTAGTTGCAAATGGCTGAGTTATAAATGCAACACTTGTATAAGGAAGAGTAATAACACGACCTGTTTTTTGAACATTAGAAGAAGCAGTTGAATTAAAATCAAATCTAAATGATTCTGTTACAAATTTAGGTCTTGCTTTACCTTCTTTTCTGTCAATAGCGATAGAATATTCAGGATTAGAAACTTCGCTTAACAAAAAGCTATCAAAAGAATCAGCAAATATGCCATTCTTAAATCGATTTAATCCATTAACGTCGGTAACAACCATATTCGTAGCTTTCTGCTGAAGAAGAGAAAGCTGAGTATAATATTCAAGATTAGAGATACGCTTATCTAGCTTACCAATATCTTGCATAGTGTAACGACGATTCATTACAAGGTTTGTACTAATTGCAGTAGAAGTATCACGAATCAAATTCTTAGAAAGTTTGTTTATAGCTTGATCTAAGTCAACTTGATCTGTTGAAAGAGAAGGATATGGAGGAACATTAATAACAGCAACAGCCATAGAATTATCTGGAAAAATTGGCGTCTGCGGTGAAATTTTTGGTTGACCTTCGATTACCTTTATATTATTATCAGGTGTGATTGTAACCAAATCGCTTCTTGACAAATATATAGTATAGTTTGATTGCATATTTTTACCATAAGATGGTACATTTAAACCACCAGATGGAATAGTAAATGTAAGAGCAGTTGATGGATTTATTGTAGAATATGAGATAGATGTAACAACATTTGATACAGCGCCAGTATTATTGGCGGTCAAAACACCAACAGTTCTAAAATCAACATAATCTCTCAACCAATTTTTCTTACCTGCCTCGTCTACATAAAGTGGAATATCTTTAGTTTGGATAGCGTTAGTATTTGCTGTATTGGCATCATCAATCGGATAAGATTCTATGCTATAGAAACCACAACCAGGAGAATTATTTACTGTAAAATAATCCATTTGTACAAGTAAATATGGGTATGTGGCTGAAGTATATCCAGGATTTGGATATATGTAACCAAGATCATAATGAGTGTCTTTTTGACCAGTATCATAACTGAACTGACTTGTTATATTTGTTGCAGTAATAGCAGTTGAATTACAAAAAGAATCACTTGATGCGCCGTACACTGCAGATATTTGGTGTAGATCACTGACACCAAGGCACCATGGCCCATTAGGTCCACCAGCATTATTAGCTGTATTAATTTTAACAAAACGTTTCTTATTGATAGTTTTATTAGCAGCAACAACATTTGTTCTTATTATATCATAGTATACTTGAACAGCAAGAGAAGAAGCTGGTGCCTGTGTTGATCTAACTTCAAAAGAAGTAGTATTGCTTACATAAACATATCCTGTTTGTGGTCCAGTAGAACTATAAGAAAATGGAATTATTCTACCATTCAAATATGATTTATAATATCCACCAGTTCCTGCAGCACCACCAAAATTAGCATCAACAGTCATAACTGACGAGTTTGTTATAGATGTAACAGTTCGTATTACTGAATTATATTTTAACAACGAACCTGGAACAAAATCTGATAAGAAATTAGTACCAGATCCAGTAACAGTTGTAAGTGTAGAAGAAGTAGTTATAGATCCAGCTAATTGGGCTGTATCAACATTAGCCGTTGCAACAACAGTAATTGTTGATGTATCAATAATAGGAAGAACACCTTGACCATAAGAAAGAACATCAATACCACCAGTTGCAGAACCTGGAATCGTTACAACAATTTGTCCATTAGAGTACATAGAAGATGATTGGTTTGTACGATATGTATATTGAGTGTTATTGTTATTTGCAGAGTCTCTGAGAGACTTTAATCCAGTAACACCAAAACTATAAAGCTGATCTTTAAACGAAGAGCTGTTTATAGTTCCAGGATTTGTTAAATCTGCAAACCCCTTTGTTCCTGATGTATATCCTATAGATCTAATTTGGTTAACTTGATAACCAGTGTTCATTTGAATATTAAACACATGAACTGCATAAACTGCAGTATTGGTTCCATCTACACCAGAAACGTAATTGAAATTTCTAAGAGAAGCTGTACCAATCAAATTACCTTTTGGACTTGAAATAGAAGCAAACGTTCTTGTTGTAACAGCCTGTTGTGGTAAATCATAAAGATTAATTGTTTGCGCTGTATTGAATGGGAAAATACCTGCAGTTTCATTAACTGTGAAATAGTTACCATAATTAAATGTTATTTGCTGGGAAGTAAAAGACTGTGTGTCAATACCACGACGCATATTAATATATGCAGTTTTAAGAATTTGTACACGTTGTCCCTGAGCGTATCCAACACCTGGACTAACACGAGCCAATACAGTGTTTGCATCTATAGTTGTTATAATAGAATTACCAGTTAATCCTGTAACTGTATCAATAACAAAAGGATTAACAACGTAGTTACCTGATTCATCATAAATTCTAGTAGCTATAGCTTCGCCGACAACAGAATAAACATTTTGTGAAGCAACAGATTTACTTATCAATCCACCGTAATTATATACAGCAATTGGATTAAAGCCAGATGTATTAGTAGCAGTAACTGGATCTAGTGTTATAAGGTTTGGGATAAGTTTTAAACGATGTGCTCCAGGTGCGTTTTCATTCGAATATCCAAGAGCATTATCATACAATGAAGAATCTTGATTCTCTGTAATACTATTTGCGGAAAGCTTGAATCCAACAACGCTATTACCAGCATATGTGCCAAAATTATTAACAATACCAAAAGTTGGGGTAACTACTTTGGCGAAAACCCCGTTGATAAAAACTATACCATCACTAACAGAAATGCCATGTGCATTACCTGTAGAAATTTGAGTAGAATTAGATGTTGCATAAACATTAATAGTAGCGATTGGTGTACCGTTTGAAGGAATTGCATAGAAATTTAATGTTTCATTATTACTGTAAGAAACTACAACGCTACCACCAGTGTTACCAGTGTTTACATATTGAACATAAACAACGTTTGTATTTGGGTAGTTGGTAACAAGACCAGTATTAGCAACGAACACGCGTGCTGTCAAATTTGAAGAAGCTGAAACAACCTGAGTATTAACTAATGAGGTAACATCAAAAGAAGCACCATTAACCTGGAAATCCTGAAGACGAATAAAAGGTAATGAAGGAATATCAATGATCGTACAACCAGAAACAATGTCACCGTTTTGAAACGCCCAATTACCAAAACGTTCAATTTGATTTTGTAAAATTGACTGAACTTGATTAAGCTCGCGAGCCTGTACAGCTACTTGCGGCTTGAATAAGACACGATAGTATTGGTTGTCTTCATTATAATCGTCGAAGTAAGGAGAAACATTTAAATTTGCGCTTAATGGCATTTCTATTTCCTATTTAAACTTTAATAATCAATTTAAACGACTCAGCTTGGGTATTAGAACGAGTAACGTTACTGATATTTTGAACATAGAGTGGTGATAAATCTTTTGTGTATATATCGCCAATTGTATTTATTGTAATATTTGCGAAGACTAAGCCACTACTCGAAACAATTCTCTCATTATTACTGAAATATTTATCACCTGTTAAATGGATCTTACTTGTATTCGCAAAGGCAACAGTACCTCTTGCACCACTAATTTCACCAACAACAGTATCACCAAGTGTAAACAAAGCAGTATTCAAAGTCATATTAGCTTGTAATGTGGCGCTAAATGTACTTGAAGTATAAGGTGTTGTCTTTAACTTGGTTGTTTGTGATATAGCATATGGATTTTTTATTAGACCAATTTTATTGTATTGTGTTGTTCCTAAAATGGTACTGCCTTCAGTATTAGCAAAATAGAAATACACAGCAAATCCAGAAATACCAAGTTCTGCTTGAGGATTGCTACCATGTCCACCTGGTGGAGGAACAATTGCATACAAATTAGCTCCAGAACCATATATAGTATTACTTTGAATAGAAACGTTTGCCCAAGAAATACCTGAACCCGCCTCGATTATTTTTATACTTGATATAGAATTAGAAGAAGGATTTATGTAGCTTAATGCAGATGGTTGTGAAGCACCATCTGTTTTGAATACAACTTTTGGAGAAATATAATATTTTGTTACTGTTGAAATTATATTATCAGTATTAATTGCTGATTCAAGATATACGTAATTTCCAGTCAAATTTGAAACATAGTTTTTAACTGTCGATAATTGTCCGGTAGCAGAACCAGTGTTATAAATGTAAATGCTATTTTTAGTATAAAAATCATTATCAACAGAGGCGCTCGATTGAATCTGTAACAATGTGCTATTAGAAACAGATTGGATTGTTCCATTGGTATAAGCAGAATATCCTACACCACCATTATTAATCATAACAACTTCTATACCTGAATACCCAAAAGCACCAGAAACAACTGTTGTATTCGATGTTACTTGAACATAATCTACTGTTGCTGTTTTATTATATTGTGCGCTAGAAATAGAACTAATATATCGCCATGTGTATCCATCAGACTTTGTAAATGACTGCGACTGAACTTGATCTGGTGGATAAATTGTTGGTCCACCATTAGCATTATCGATACATTTGTAAATATTATAATACCCACCAACTGTTGATGGCGGTGTTATAGTATAAAAGTTTGTTAAATTGGCAACAGTATTATCGTAACGGTTGTAAACTTTATTCTGTGTCCAAGATTCATTATCAATAACAGGAACAACATCGGAAGTTGTTAACTTTTTACCAAATAACATTTGCCAATTATTAGTAAATGATGTTGAATAATCATCTGAAGTAACATCAGGAGTATTGGCAACATATGCAATTGGATTAGCTGCAAATGCATAGTAGCTTGATGTGTTACTGTTTATCGAATTGATTATTTCTTCAATGACAGCTTTCTGATATTGTGGTAACAGCTTTCCCATTATTTCCCGTTCTTATTTTTTTTATAAAATTAATATTCGATGATTACGACACCATTTGCGCCATATCCACCTCTAACACCTTGGCCAGAACCTGTAATTGTTGCAACATGGCCGCCGCATCCACCGCCACCATATAAAAATCCATTAGCGGAAGGAGATGATGGACCAGAAATGCCAGTTGGTGTTCTTCGACCAGGTCCTAGATGAGAGCTTCCAGAAAATTGTTGATATGCAAATGCATCACTTCCATTTATATTTAAATCCCCACCAGATGCAATACCAGACATATAAAATGTAGGTCCAAGTAGTGAACCTGCACTTGATATATACCCACCACCAAGCCCACCACCACCAGTAATCGTAACTCCTCCATATATCAATAGAGAATCAGAACCATTACCACCATTTGCAGCATAAAGACCACCAGTACCACCACCTCCAACTTGAAAATAAGTTGTAGTGCCTGGAGTAGCTCCAGTATATATTCTTATCGCTGTACCACCACCACCACCTCCACATGCTGCCCCAGTAGCTCCATTTGCAACACCACCGCCGCCGCCACCAGCACCAACAACTGTTACTTTAAATCTAGTTACATTAGCAGGAATTGTCCAATTGTTAAGAGCGTCCTCAGACTTATAAACTACTATGTTAGAAAAACCAGTAGCAACAGTAAGCTGTGTTGTACCATCTGGAAATTTAAATCCACCACTAGTAGATTGTATAACACCATTAACAGTCAATGGGCTTGCTGGTGTGGTGTTGCCACCTAAACCAACATTACCATTAGCAACATAATATGCAGATGTTCCAACAGTAAATGTATTAGTTATTGAAGCATTAGCATACAAAGCACTATTTGCATTAATTGCACCCTGAGTTTTACCAAAAGCATAAGTGGTATTATTAGCAGTAAGTTTAGCGACGTTGGCTGATAGTCCAGCAGATGTTTGATAAGCAGACAAATTATCTTGTAATATTTGAGTAGAAACAACACTGGCAGCTGCTATACTACCAATAAACGCTGCATTGTTTGCTATAAGAGTTGCAACGTTGGCAGCAAGACCAGCAGATGTTTGATAATTAGCAAGATTAGAAGATAACTGATTGTTCGAAACAACATTAGCTGCTGTTACACTACCAACAAAAGATACATTATTCGAAGTTAATGTAGCAACATTAGTCGATAATCCAGCAGTTGTTTGGTAATTCACTAATGCAGCTGATAGAGCATAACTGGCAGCTGGTGTACCACCAAGGTTATTAGCATTATTAGCAGTAAGTTTAGCAACGTTGGCAGCTAATGTATCTGATGTTTGGTAACCATAACCTAAAAGATTAGTTATTTGCACATAATTATTTAAATTTGCCTGAAGTTGTGCATTAGAAACAACATTAGCAGCTGTTACACTACCAACATAAGATACGTTGTTCGAAGTTAATGTAGCAACATTAGCAGCAAGCGTATTTGAGTATTGGTAGTTATAATATATATCATAAAATTTAAGATTTATATTATTAAAAGCTGTGCGTAATGGATCGCCTGTTCCATCGTTTGGATTGGTGCCAAGAAAAACAACATTAGTATATGGCAATTAATTTCTCCATTTATGGTACTTGATCTGCTGTTACGAAAGGATTATCTGATCTAATCAAATTAGAATCTGTTTGGGCTGGATATTGAGGAACATATAATACTATTTTTGGCTCATATATCAATTTACTACTAGTTCCTTCTTGTAATTGTTGATAAAATTGACCAAATAATTCAGAACCTGCAGTATGAAATGTATTGTATAGAATATCTTTATATTTATCAAGCGTTAAGGCTGCTTTAATTAAATATGAATAATCTTGATAGTATTCACTATCTTGTATATATTTATCTGAATTCAAAAAGCCTCTTGTAGTAGACCAATAACCTTGTCTTCTACCAACACCTGTCTTGACAACTTTACCAGTGACTTTAACTGTTGTATTAAATTCAGAAACAGAAGCTGTTAAAATAGCACCAGTTCCATTTGCAGTTTTAACACTTATTGAAGGATTTGATTTGTAATTAGAACCACCATTATTTAAAACTGCAGATAAAATAGAACCAGTGCCATCAGTTGTTACATAGCCATAAGCAATACTAGAGGGGTCGCCGCCAAATATATTAAGAGGTTCTGCATTAGAATACCCGATACCACCATTGGAAATATATATAGAGTTTAATCCATTATATAGATACGCATATACAATTTCACCTTCATTATACCCTTTACCAGAATCGATTGCAATTGTATTGGCTATAATATTGTTTCCAGAAGATGGTATACCTGTTATCTTTTCGTTTATACCATTAATTGTGCCATCAGGTCTATACATTGTAGGTTCATATATAGCAAAATTAGAAGGTAAAATAACAGGAGCATTTTTGTAAATCGCCTGGCCAGTAGAATTGTATTTTGTAGGGCCATACAAAGTTATATTAGTATTACTGTTGACAGATTTAATTACTTGGTATTCAATAGAACTTGCATTCGAAGAGTTAGCCTGTAAACATATTACATCGCCGTTTGCAAAGAAAGTTATGGTTGAATTGCCTTGAAATAGTGTGCCTGATCCTGTAATTGTATTTGAAGCTGTACTGTAACTTATAGTCCCTGGCAAAGCATTAGAAGAAACTTGTGTAGAACGAACGAAAATATTAAGATTATCAGTATACCCATTACCTGTATTGATATTTGTCAAAGAAGCAATAGTGCCAAAATAATTATTTTGATACGAGAACACTTGATTCAAATTACTCGAATTGTTAGCAGAAGTATTTGCAGGAAATCCGAATGTTGCTGAATTTATAGGTTTGGTATAATAATCGACTATTAAATCTGTATTATATTCTATTGATTTCTTATATGAATAATTGCTCATATTAAAAGCGGCGCCATTACCTGATGCACTATTTTTATATATTAATATATTAGCATCAGATGTATAACCGAATCCACCCTTTTCGATATTAAAATTTATGGAACCTAAAGCTCTAGATAATCCGGTAACTTTTAATTTTCCATCAATACCAGAAGATATTACTGAATTGTTTGAAATGTCTCTATGTGCTATTTTAATAACATCACCGATATTAAAATTCTGACCGCCATTTATTATATTCAAGTAATCAAGAGACCCAAGAACTGTAGGAGAAGCTTGAATTATTTGTGTGTTTTCTCGGTAATTTATATCAACTATTTTTTCGCCGTATATAAATTGACCACCTTTTGGCATCATATTTGAGATAAAAACAGTAGAATCAATATTGTTATTAATTGGTTCAGTAATAAAACTTTCAATAGTTGCAGTGGTGGCTGAAGATGTTCCAACAATTGTTTTACCAACTAAACTTTGTATATTAAGGTTATCTGTTACTTCCAAATACAAAGGTTCAACCCATGTACCATCTGATGGTTTCAGTAGATCAACACCTGGTAAATATATCTCAATATCTTGATTGTAGATTAATTTGAAAAGAAGCTTATAACACTGTATTGTTCCTTTTGAACGATACACATCAAGGATATGCTTTAAAAGAAATCTCTTATTGATAATCACATTGAATGGAATACCATAAAGATATTTTAACTGAAAATGTTCAAGAAATTCAGTAAGAGTATTATCAATGTCACGATAGTCAAAAATTCTACGAGCTTTACCAACTGGCTGAGTTTCTAACTCTAGCCACTCATAATACGCCTTCATGAACAATATGAAATCAGTTCCCTCTTCTTGATAGAATTGAGGAAATTGACCTTCTATGAAATTAGATATTTTCTTTTCTACGGAAAAATCCATATTATTACTTCTGCGTTGGTATTGCATTGACAGTAACGTCTGTCAAATCGATTAATATGATTTTATCTTTTGATACAATAATATCTTTGTTCATAGGATGAATGTATATAGAAATATGATTATTATAATAAGATGTTGTTAAATTATTGATTTTAACAACACCATTAATGTAATCTATAGATCCTGCATTGTCATTAATGATAGTAAATACATTATTAATGAATTTGTATATAACTAAAACACCAAAATTATCATCACGGAAATAACACGTGTCATAAACAGTACCATTGTTTGCTACATATGTAAATGGTGATGATTCTAACATTGGTTCATCATAAAATCTAGACTGTTTACTTGGGTCGTAACCAGCTACTGGTTTTTCGATTTCAGCTGAATTGTTAAAATTCAATACATAAGAAGTAGAATAATTTAATTTTGGGGTTATTCTCTTTGAAATTCTAATTTCTGTACTGTTACTAGTAATACTAGAATCTGAATTATCAATGGCATTAACGAATTTACTATATCTGAAATCATCATTGAATTTTTCAAGATAGGTTGTACTGAATTGTTTCATGGAAGATACAACAGCTGTTTTAATATCGTTACTTAACTTTGTTGTAGATGTTGTATTATATTGTACTACACTATCGACATCTATATAAAGATATTCTGGATCTGTAATAATTACTCTTGTTGGTAATGAAATATAATTTAGAAGATAGTTTGAAATTTGATCTTTAACATAATTTGGAGCTACTAAAGCTCCTGTTGGTTTCAAACAAACTATAACACGTCCATACAGTTTTGGCTCTAGTTGTTCGCCACCATAAACATTAACATCTGTAATTACACCACTGAAATTTGTCTTTATCAACGAAGAATAATCGTCCGAGGCAACCGCTCTCTGTTGTGTAGCAAAATAGCGAGGAGCAGCAAATTTAATTGATTCTATTGATTCTTGATTCGCACCACCAGAAGAAATAGAGTCTACAATAATGGTAGGGCTTGATATACTTCCATTATTGTCACCACCAATATCTTGTATTATAGTAAAGTTATCAACACCAAGAGCATCTGTACCATTAGTAACTCTATATTGAACTGAAACTATACTAGAATTTAAAGGTTTTCTACCGAACAATCCATCACCGAAAACAATTTCATATTTACCATTCTCAGCGCCCTGTAAAAAATATACATTAGAAATAGAACTTAATCCAAAAAGAGTATCAACCTTTGTAAAAACAGTACTAGTTAATCCATTATTTTCTATGACAGTAACTGTTATACTACCAATACTAGTATCTACATTTTTATTAGATAAAAGAAATCTTTGATTCTCGATATTATAATCTACTAGAAAAGATTCAGTAAAATACAAACCTTCGTATACTCTTAGTTTATTAATTGAATATGTACTGTTACTCGAAACAAAAGACTGTTGAGTATCGGTTGTGAATGTGTAAGTTCCATTAGAATTTGTACCGGAAAACTTTGAACCTTTTTTAATATATAAAGGATCACTTATACCCTTTGTATCTATGGTAAAAGAAATTTCTGCTTCTGCAGAACGAGCACTTTTTGGAACATAGTTTAACTCTTTGGCGTGCGAAACAACAGACTCATACTTTTGAGCAGAGTCCAAGAACATTTCTGATGCAACCATATTCAAATAGAAAGAGTTCAGATAAGAGTTGTAGCTCATTACATCAAGAAGAACATTGATGTTCGAACCATCAAAGTTGTAGTCTTTTAACACTGACTGTGAAGAAAGGTATGTTTTAAAATTCTGTTTTAATGTATCAAAATCTAATGATGTAAGTGTTAAAGAGCTATTTGCCATTTATCGTACTCTTTTTAGGAGAAAGTCAAGAGTTATAGGTGCTGGATTATTTATAAGATTGTAAACAATTTTTATTTGGATAGTTTGTTCATCATAACCCTGTAAAACTGTTATTTCTTGAGCATTGACTCTTGGTTCGCTTATTTTTATAGTATCTTCAATATACGATTCAAGAGATGTAATATAATCTTGTACATTAGGTTCGAACAAATAGTCATAGACATTACAACCAACAAATGGTTGAAACATTCTTTCCCCTATATTCGTCATTATCAAATTCTTTAAAGACTGATTGACTGATTGCTCATTGGTAACACGGCCAAGCTGATTGCCATACGGAGTTTTCGCAAAACTGTTTAAGAAGTCAGAAAAGAATTCGACTTTCTTAGTATTTGATCCAGTTATCGACTGCGCTCTTGTTAAATTTGTAGCCATATTTACCTTAAATTGTTATTATAACTTAGTATTTATCTAGGAAGTGTAAGACTATTCATTTTAATTAAACTGGCCGATCCTGTTATAGACCCAGATGTTATAACAAAAGAAGACCCCCCGAGCCTTACTGAAACTGTACCAGCTGCAATGCTTACTGTAGCAGCTCCAATTTTTGCTGTAATTGTAGCAGGTGTAACATCTACGGTGGCACCAGAAACTTTCAATAGAATTTCAGTATCGCTCTGAATGTTAATTTTCTGTGTAGCTCTCAACTGGGCTTTGGATTCACTCTGTAAATCTAATCCGTTAGAACCTTGGGCGTGAATACCAAAATCACCCTGTACCATTGTAATTGATGACTTACCAATTGCTATTACTTCATTACCATCTACACTTATGGCTCTGTCTTTGGACATATATTCAATAACATCATCATCGTATAGTTTGTAGCTTTTACCACCCGGAGCAACTATAGTTGATGATTCAGCCGATCCACTAATTGTTTTAATAGCAGCTTTATATTCTGTTCCTCCAGAAGCATGCCCAACATCGCCTTTATAATTACTGTTTAAAGTAGCTTGGCCACTAATATCTACATTACCATCATTATTTTTACTGGTACTTCCAGCATTTAATCTCTCATGATGCACATGAGAAGTAACCATACCATCAAATTCATCAGATATTTCTCTGGTTTCGAAACTACCGTCATGATTGATTTCACATCTATATGATTCATTTGGTTTGTTAGGATCTACACCAGATATAACACCACAGCCATTAGTATCTCTGTAGCCAAAAATATACGGATAATCTCCAGGATCCGTTATAGCTTTAGAATCTGGAAATTTTTTGTTAGGTGGTTGTCCCATTATACTAACCCTATATCTCTAAGAACTGCTTCAGCAGCATTAATAGCTGCAACTGTAAACCCTGCAAGTTTCATTGCATTTAGTATTGATGCTAATGATGGCGTAGTTTGGCCTATTGCAGTTGAATTTAATTGCGAAACAGAACTTCCGGAATTATTTAATTGGTTATTTAAACTAGTAACAGAAGCAATTGCATATGCAATTCCAGCTATTGTTCCACGTGCAGCTAATATCTCAGAAAGAACTGCATTTCCACCAACAGCTGATGCAATATTTGGCATAGGAATACCAGCGTTAGAAAGAATTCCTGCAATAGCAGCAATACCTGCTATACCAGCTCCTGATGATGGCGATTTTAATGCTGATGATGCCATTCCTGCCATTGTTTTTGCCATGGATAAATTTTTAGAAAATGCATTTAATGCTTGACTGACTTCGCTACCCAATATAGTTTTACCTAAAAATGAACTTTGCGCCAAATTAATTATAATACCAGCTATTCCAAGTATAGCGCTCAAATTTGACATTAAATTGGTATTACTGTTTTTACCAATAGTATAATGCATAGCATTTTCTTCATGACTTACTTTATGTTTTATCAATATACTATTCATATTATCTGCACTTATTGGTGTTTTAGTATATACATAAGCATAAAGATCATACGCTATACCTTTTTCAGCTATAGATAAACATTCATCATCTACATTTTCATAAGGATAATCTATTTCTCTTCTTTTTACGTAGCTATATGTTTGATCATTATTAATGTATGTGATATAACCAGGATATGGATCAGAATTATATGTGTAATATTGTTTAACTGCTAAATCTAAAACTGAGTATATATCAGGTAAAATTAAATTTGTAGGAGGTATTTTTGTGCCATATACAACAACTGGTGTTGGTTTTACAGGTATATTATTTTCGCCAAAAATAAGAGCCTTTTGTATTAAATTAGTTATACCATTTCTTACAATAGTTTGATAACCAGCATCAATTCTGCTGATGCCATTATTGATCAGTAGATGATCAAGCGCTACCATAACCTCTGAAAAACTTGTTGTGTTACAAAGTATACAAAGAGCTTCTGAAAACGCATCAGATAAAACAATAGTCTGACTTGATGTAGGCGCAGCAGATCTACCTCCTCCACCACCAGCAACATTCATTACTGATTTAATCATAGCAAATTGTCTGATCATGTTTGGAAATACTTGAGCTGAACCAGCTGGATCAACTTGTGATATTATTTGTGCAAGATCTTTCCCAGGAGCGGCTGAAGCAGTTGTTGGTTCGTCTGCTACAGTAACATTTCTTTTTTTTACTTCTTCTAATACATTTTTTGCATTTGGATCGTTTTTACTTGTGTTTGCTTCAGTCGAAGTAGCAAATGGTGGGGTTGACTGCCCAAGAGGCGTTCCTTCAACTCTCGGATGTCTAAACATTAATATATTTCTAGGAGTAGAGCCAAGCACATCTACTCCTATTTGAGCTTTATCCAATTTGTCTGTAGCATGATCGAGATCTGTAGTTGAAACTGCCATTTTATTCTTTCTATACCCCAACTGTTTCATTAGCTAATAAAGCACCACGAGCGAAGGATCCTAAAACAATAGGATACTGCTCAGCTGTATCGTTATCCATGTATACAATAATAACTCTTGAACCAACTATCATTCCTGTTGGAATAATTCCAACCTTACCTGTAGCTGCAGATGTAATAGGTTGCAAAGGCAAAGCCCATGGAAGATGATCGTCTTTTACATTCTGTTCATCATTCTCATAACCATATTTTCTGACTCTAACACGCCCAGATCTTAATGGGTCCATAATATCTCTGACTTCTGCAAAGTACATTTTAGCCATTACCACCACCACCTTCTTTATAACCACCAGTTACAACACCAAGAATCATAGTATATCTAGGTGTTTCACCAATTGGTTTTATCTTATGTCTAATTGAAACAACTAATGCTTTACCATTAAATTGTTTTTCACCAGCAGAGGTATTACCATCAGATTTATTAGGAATATCCAAATTCACAATAGAACCAAGTGTTATATCTGGGTTTCCATAAACCTCTAATGTTCCATATGTTTGTGATAAATGCGATAAGAAATCTACTCTATTTTTTCTTGCATCTGCTAGTTTTGTAGATGATTTATTGTTTATAGCATCGTTCATAGTATGGACTGGAACAGCTTTAGAATAAGAAGTATCGTCATACGCTTGGTTTCCAGGTAAACTCCAAGATTTCTTTTTTTGTTCTACTTGATCAGCAGTTCCAGTTGTAGGGTCATACGAGTTCTGCTGAGATTTAGACAGAGATCTAGTTGGGGTAAAGAACGAATTCGGCACATCGATCCATAAAATAGAATTTGCTTTATCACCACCATTAGCAAAAGCTAAAGTCGCTGATTGTTTTAAAGTAACTACTGCGCCTTGTTTGAATAGTTTTTCATATGTAGAAAATACATATTTTTGAGATCTTTGAAACAGAACAAAAGCAGAAGATTTGTTTTCATCGGAAACATGTTCAGAATTAAGTATTCTTATTACTTCTAGAGGATGCTTATTTGAAAAAACTAGTCTTCTTGATCCATATGTACTTTCTAAATCGATACTCTTATCGCTTTTAAAATTATTCTTTACAATATCTTCTACTATTTTACTTGTTTGTTGTTCATAACTTTTCTGAACATAATTACCTTGAGCGTTTAACATTTCTACAGAACAACATCTAATTGTATATTTTTTATTGTGCCCTGACCCAATTTTATCAGAAGATCCATCTTTCAAATCTTTATTTTCCATCATTTTAAATTTGAAACTAGCCGAACCTGTACCATCAAGCGAAAAAGATATTTGGACATCTTTATCGTAAGAACCATTTAAATTAGATTTGCCCAATACATCATTACTGTCAACAACGTTGATTTCAGCAAATGGCCCTGTTGGACTTAAAATGTCTTCGTATATTTCAATCACACTATAATTAATTTGATTTTGATTACTTAAATCAATGTCACCAATTCGTAAATTTGAAATTCTTATTTCGCCAGCTTCCATGTTTATTCATTCATTAATGTTTTGAGATCATCAGATATTTTCTGTTCATAAACCTTATCTATGACACGCAACGTTCTATTGTATTCATTTTTGTTTGTTTCATATTCAAAATAACTAATAGGATTCCAATAAATTTCTTCTTCCATTGCAATATTGTCAGAAACAGAAGTAGCTGATGTGAAAGTGACATTCGAATTACTTTCCGAACCAACAATATATCCAGTGCCAGAAGTAATGTATGTTCCTGATAAATGCTGTAGATATATTGATGTATTAGATGAAGAAAGCACTTGTCCTTTACCTAAACTGCCATTTAAATATATTTTGCAAACTTCATCATTGATAAAAGTAGAAGTTGTATTAACAGAATATGAAACGATCTGATTAGTATTAACAGTCCAATCTTGTTCTATTCTTTTATAAGAAACAATTTTATTTCCATAGCCATATACAGGCTCCCAGTATTTTTTCAAATTTGGAACTAAAGAGTTATAGTAACTTATATCGATATTGTCTTGGCCGATCCAATTATTTTTGTAGAATTTTATTTTTTGAACAGACGTTTCGTACGATCCATATTTTGAAGCTATAAAACTATTAAATTCGTTCTCGTTCATATACCACTCATAATAAGGATCTACTATTTTATTAGAAAAATACAGTATCCAACTTTGAAACGAATCTTCGTAATATCTCTGACTTAACTGATCGGCTCTCTCATTATTGATTTCATAAGGGTAAAAAATAAAAGGATTACTGTAAACTTTGTTAAGCAATGTTGCACGTTTTGTTATATCAACAACGTATGTATTAGAATATAGAGTAATCGGAAATTTTTGAAAATATCTTTCAGCCATTATGATACACCATATATTTCTGAACTATCCCAAAGTTCGATTTCTTTGAGAGAAAGCGTCAACGATATAACAGTTGGTAAATTAGTACCTTTGAAAAACGAAGGATTTCCGGCAGCAGTATAATCAGCCTGTACCGATGTTATTGCACAAGGTTTGAATCTCATATGTTTTTCTAATTCTTTTGGAAACAAATATATTTGTACTATTTGAGGATACTGTAGAAGAAACCCAAACCCAGATTTAGTTGGCAAAGATGCTTTCTTGCAACTATTAATAATTTTAACAATAGTATTAGATTCTTCTTCTGTATTCGGTGTTAGTGTCCATTTGAAAATAAACTCTTTAAAATTTGGTCTTTGGAAAAACATAAAAAGAAATGGATTGATAGTAAGACCAGACATAAAACTTGTAGTTGCAAAACCAGCTGCGCCATCACGAATACCTGGAATTTTCTCAATTACTGATTGATCTGACCAATTTAAAGTAGTAATATCATTGATTGATTTAGGCAATGGCAAAGCAATATTACCAATTCTTGTACTTGGTGTAAAATTAAAACTATCTCTGTTCAAATTTGATCCAGTAAGAGAATTTATCGCACCAGCAAAAAGATTTTTACCTTCGTTTAATATGGGAGTTATATTATTGTCTATTACGTTTAATATTTCTGCACTAAAAGGTACAGCGTTTGGCATTATTTCCCTAAAACTATAATCTTTGAACTCCATAGACATGTAAAAATCTCTACCATTTGCTATCAAATCGTTTGGAAAAACATTTCTCTGAATTGGCTTCTGTTTAGGTGTAGGAAACCTAGAATTATTTGCATTTATGTTTTGATATAAAATTGCCATTGAAAATCCGTGGATTGCAACCTAAATATTTTCTTTTATTTATATGGAATCATGACAAAATATAACAAAGGTAAATTTAAACCAAAAAACCCTCAAAAATACAAAGGGAATCCCACGGAAATCTATTGGAGATCTAGCTGGGAACTCAAGCTTATGTTGTATTTAGACGATCACAAAGAAGTCATAAGTTGGAGCTCTGAGGAAATTGTAATCCCATACAGGTCTCCTCTAGACAACAGAATTCATCGATATTTCCCCGACTTTCTCGTAACCAAGATAAATAATGAAGGCGTCCGAGAAACCGCTTTGATAGAAGTGAAGCCTGCAAAACAAACTGTACCTCCTAAATTGAAAACCAAAATAACCAAAAGTTATATCACAGAAGTGAAAACTTGGGGGGTTAATGAGGCTAAATGGAAAGCAGCATTAGATTTTTGTAAAGACAGAGGCTGGACTTTTCATATATTTACTGAAAAAGAATTAGGGATTAAATTTTAATGGCAATATCTGATTTTGAAAAACAACTCAATGAAGCTGGTAATAATTTACTAGCAGCCGCCAAAGGTTCCCTTGATTGGTTCAAAGATAAGATAGATAATTTTTCAAAGAAAAACATAAACGACATATTCAAAAAAACAGCAATGCCAGAGATCGGTAGCATGTATCTTTTTGTATACGACCCAAAATACAAGGACACCCTACCATTTTATGATATGTTTCCTCTTGTCATACCAATAGAATTTCAAAATCAAGGATTTCTTGGGTTAAATTTACATTATCTTCCACCAGCTGCTCGATCTTCTCTTTTGAGTGCACTGGCAACTTTAGCCAATAATGATAAATACAACGATACTACTAAATTAACGATATCGTATGAAATTGTCAAAAGATATTCTAGCCAATTTCCAGGTAATACAGAATGTATAAAAAGATACCTCTATGGACACGTGAGAAGTCAGTTTCAATTTGTTTCACCATCTGATTGGGCCAAGGTTGTTACGATGCCACTACAAAAATGGAAAATCAATCCAAATAAAAAATACGCTGGTTCACCTCCTTATTAGGTTTAAAAATGCCATTTAATATTAACGATTTCAAAGCAAACATAGAAGACTATGGTTATCTTAAAGCCAATCAGTTTGAGGTGTTTATACAACCACCACCTATTATGTTTGGTAATATGTTAAACAACAATGGCAGCTTATCAGAACTGAAAGAAATTACTGACCTACAAACCTTTAGAATCGATCAAGTTAGAGCGCCTGGAATTTCTTTGGCTAGTGCTGATGTTAGTCGATATGGTGCTGGACCAACTCAGAAACAACCTTTCAATGCACAATTCAATGAAATACATTTTTCTATACTATCAGACGATCAAGCAGTAGTTTGGCAATATTGGTATAATTGGGTAAGGTCGATATACGAATTTACCGGAACAGAAAGTTCTGGGTTTGGTGAGGTTAATAGAATACCCACTTATCTATCAGAATACAAATCAAATTATTCTACAATTATGCAAATCGTAATGTATGACCAAGAAGGTAATACAGTTCAAAGAATAAACCTCTACGAAGCTTTCCCAACAGCTATAGGTGAGGTACCATTAGCATGGGGCGATACTGGTAATATGATTAAGATCAACGTTGCCATTGCTTATACTGATTATACAATTGTAAGTTCTGTATTGGAAACACCAATAAGAGTATTTTAAACTATTTTTAATTATGGAGATATGTTATGTCTGGCTTGCCTAAAATCGATCAACCAATGTACAATATTAAGGTGCCTTCGTTAAATAAAAATATAAAATTTAGACCATTTTTGGTAAAAGAAGAAAAGCTACTTCTTATGGCCAAAGAAAGTGAAAATGATTCTGATATTTTGTCAGCAATTAAACAAATTGTTAATAATTGTTGTGTAGATAAGGGATTGAATCTTGATAAAATTGCACTTTTCGATCTCGAATACATTTTTCTAAAATTAAGAGCGTTTTCTGTAAATAATATCGTAAAAGTTTCATATAAAGACTATGAAGACGAAAAAGTTTACGATTTTGACATCGATTTGAATGAAATTGAAGTAAAAATTCCTGAAAGAGTCAGTAATAACATAAAAATTGGCGAAAAATCAGGAATTGTGATGAATTATCCATCAGCTTTACTATATGAAGACAAAGAATTTCTATCATTAACAGATAATTACATGTTTGAATTGATTCTTAGATGTATCGATAAAATTTATGATGACGATGAGATATTCGAACCTTCAAACCACAGTAAAGAAGAAATGAGTGAGTTCCTAGAGAATATGAATTTGAAGGTATTCGAAGATATTCAGAAATTTCTTTTGAGTGTCCCCAAAATAGAGCATAAAATTAAGTACAAGAATTCTTTAGGAAACGATAGAGAAATAATTTTGAGCTCGTTAAATGATTTTTTTTCCTGGCGCTGAATCATAACTCTTTAGAGAATTACTTTTCTACTATTTTTTCTATGGTTCAGCATCACAAATATTCGATTACTGAAATTGAAAACCTAATCCCTTTTGAGAGGGACATATATGTTGAATTTTTGATAGTTCATTTAAGAAAACTAGAAGAAGAAAAACAAAAGAATAAAGGTTAAAGATGCCAATAAAATTTAATCCATTTTCATTATTTAAGAAGAATAAACAAGCAGATAAAACACAGCCTGTCAATGCGCCAGCAGAGAAAGGATCATTCAAAAAAGCTGCTAATGATAATAATGGAAATGTATCAATAATCAATAAAAATTTAGGTTCTCTTTTTTCTTCTCAAAAAGGACAGATAAAACAACTCACAGCAAATGTTGAAAACATTGAAGAACAGACTCAACAAAATACCAAGAAAATAGATAAAGCAAATAGTCTCTTACAGCAATCGATTTCTGTCCAAAACGATATACTCAAAACATTAAAAATGTTAATTAAAGAAAGTGCTGTTAAAAGTAGTAATGGTGGAAAGGGCGCAAGTCTAGCAAGTAATCTTCTTACTGGCATGGGAGTATCAGCAGCTGGCATAGCCCTTATTATGGGTCAAAAATCAGAAGGAGATGATGCAAAACCAGTATCTCCATCAAACAATGAAACACCTTTGGCTAATGTAGAAAATAAAACAATTTTAGAAGTTATAAAACAAAGAGAATCTACAAACAATTATAAAGCAGAGCAAAAACCACCAAATACTGCTTCTGGGGCGTATCAATTTATTGATACAACCTGGAAAGGATTAACTAAACAATTTAGTATTGGCACAGAATACAATCGCGCAAAAGACGCTCCTCCTGCAATTCAGGATGCTGTTGCAGACAAATATATATCAGATATTCTTAAAAGACATAATGGCGATGTAAGCTGGGTGCCAAGAGAATGGTATGGTGGTCCAAAGGGCTATTTGAATGATAAAGAACAAAAGAACAACAAATATAGTATGAAAGAATATCAAGATTTATGGATGAGAGAATTAGAAAGAAAAAATTCTAAAAATAATACAGCTGTATCTTCGCCTACACGTGGTGTATCAGCTGACGCCACAAAACAAGGTGGCGAAATGCAAAATCAGCAAACTGAAACTCCAATAAAAACTGATGGTGGAAAAGTTTCACAAGATCAAATGAAAGAAGCTGGCATAAGAAAACTGCCAATCAGCCCAGAACTTCTAGCTGTTCTTGAAAAGGCAGCAAGAGAAGCAGGAGTTGATGTAAAGGTTAAATCTGGCGGTCAGCCAGCACAAACAGAAGGTGGCCAAAGAACAGGTTCAACCAGACACGATAAAGGTATGGCAGCTGATCTTGATATCTACTCCGGAGAAAAAAAACTAACACCAAAGAATTCCGAAGATTTGCCTATATTCAAAAAGTTCGTTATGGCTGCATCAGCCGCAGGAGCTACTGGTATTGGTGCAGGTGAAGGATATATGGATAGTGATGGTGCCAGAATGCACGTCGGGTTCGGAAGTCAGGCTATATGGGGTGCTGGTGGGGCAGGTAAAAATGCTGCAGGATGGCTCAGAGAAGCTACTGGTGGAGCTCCTGGAGGAGAAACACCTGGTCCAGGTCCAGGTCCTAGT